>Ga0307507_10000007_pt1 | contig 269525 bp, 184 predicted proteins | sample 7_EM_MG_FD_207223 | JGI IMG/M metagenome (GOLD analysis project Ga0307507, IMG submission 207223) | Populus trichocarpa ectomycorrhiza microbial communities from riparian zone in the Pacific Northwest, United States - 7_EM | ecosystem: Host-associated > Plants > Roots > Unclassified | place... | reverse complement strand
CCGCGATCTCCGGACGCTTGGCGAACTTGCTGTCCAGGAAGGCCAGCGTGCGCTCGGTCGGCCGGTGGTACAGCCAGGAGAGCAGCCCGAGCGCGTACATGTTCTTCGCCCGCTCCGCCTCCTTGCGTGACAGGCCACTGTCGGCGAGTGCCGCCACAGTCATCGAGGTCAACGGCACCCGGTGCACTCTGAACGCGGCCAGCGAGCCGTCCTTGAGCGGATCTGCCGCAAATCCGACCTTGGTCAGCGCGCGGGGAGTGAACTCGTCCGTGTCGACGAGAATCAGCGCGCCGCGCGGCAGGTTCTTGAGGTTCGCCTTGAGTGCGGCCGGGTTCATCGCGACCAGCACGTCCGGGGCGTCACCCGGCGTCAGGATGTCGTGATCCGCGAAATGCAGCTGGAACGCGGACACCCCCGGCAGCGTCCCGGCGGGGGCACGGATCTCGGCCGGAAAATCCGGAAGCGTCGAAAGATCGTTGCCGAACGCGGCCGTCTCCGAGGTGAAGCGATCCCCGGTCAACTGCATCCCGTCACCCGAGTCACCGGCGATCCGGATCACCACCCGGTCCAGCGTGACCACCGGCTTTTCGGCTCCGGGCGGCCGCGCGGCCGCACTGCCGTCTGCGGGCAACGTGAACGTCGTCACCGTGCTCATCAGTCCGAGAACCTCGCTCCTGGTCGGGACGGACGGACCGCCGCGCCCCCGCCGGCGGAGGCGGGCACGGCGGGAGGCGGGCGGGCCGGATCCGAGTACACCGCCGCGACCATGCAGCGGCGCTAGCGGCCGACTAGGTCGGATGTAAAGCGCGAAGACAGGAGGCTGACAGCCGGGTCGACGCAGCATGTGGAGATCAGCCCTTAAGAAGCGCCCAAGGCGCGGGTTGGACGCCGGGCATCCAATGGCCGTGCCGGGCGGTGCCGGGCAACTCACTCGCGATGAACGGAGAGCACAGGCATGACGATTCTCTCCAGCAGCCCTTCGGCTCAGGAGTTGGACGCCGTGGCCGACCCGGTCGCCGTGCCCCATCAGCCGCCCCGGCGGGTGCCGCTGCCGCACCAGCCGACCGGGCCCGGCGCCACCAACGCGACCCAGGCCCAGCCCCCGGGCGCTGCGCACGCCCGGCCCGCAGACCTCGGCGACGCGACGGACGAGCTGTACCGCCGCCGCAGCCAGGCCTACCACGGTCCCGGCGCGCAGGCCTCGGAGCGGCAGTGGGCCAAGGGCAAGCTGACCGTGCGGGAACGGCTGGAGCTGCTGTTCGACGAGGGTTCGTTCACCGAGCTCGAGGCGATGCGGCGGCACCGGGCCAACGGCTTCGGCCTGGAACGGCAGCGGCCTTATACCGACGGCGTGGTCATCGGCTGGGGCACCGTGCACGGGCGGACCGTCTTCGCCTACGCGCACGACTTCAGGATCTTCGGCGGGGCGCTGGGCGAGGCCCACGCCGAGAAGATCCACAAGGTGATGGACCTGGCCATCAGCGCCGGGGCCCCCATCGTCGGGCTCTGCGACGGGGCGGGCGCCCGGATCCAGGAGGGGGTCACCGCGCTGGCCGGCTACGGCGGGATCTTCCAGCGCAACACCCGGGCCTCCGGGGTCATCCCGCAGATCACCGTGGTGCTCGGCCCGTGTGCCGGCGGGGCCGCCTACTCCCCCGCGCTGACCGACTTCATCTTCATGGTGCGCGACATCTCGCAGATGTTCATCACCGGACCCGACGTCGTGCAGGCGGTCACCGGCGAGAAGGTCAGCCAGAACCGGCTCGGCGGCGCGGACGTGCACGCCGGCGTCTCCGGCGTCGCGGGCTTCGTGCACGACGACGAGATCGGGTGCCTCACCGACGTGCGCTACCTGCTCTCGATGCTGCCCGCCAACAACCGGACCCTGCCCCCGGTGCGGCCCACCGACGACCCGCCGGACCGGCGCTGCGAGCCGCTGCTCACCATGGTCCCGGTCGAGCCCGGCCGCTCGTACGACATGCACGAGGTCATCGCCGAGCTCGTGGACGACGGCCAGTACTTCGAGGTGCACGAGAACTGGGCGCCCAACATCCTGTGCGCCTTCGCCCACCTGGACGGCCACCTGGTCGGCCTGGTCGCCAACCAGCCCAGCGTGCTGGCCGGGGTGCTGGACATCGACGCCTCCGACAAGGCCGCACGCTTCGTCCAGACCTGCGACGCGTTCAACGTGCCGATCATCACCATGCTGGACGTGCCCGGCTTCCTGCCCGGCAAGGAGCAGGAGCACAGCGGGATCATCCGGCACGGCGCGAAGCTCCTGTACGCCTACTGCGCCGCCACCGTCCCGCGCATCCAGCTGATCCTGCGCAAGGCCTACGGCGGCGCGTACATCGTGATGGACTCGCGCTCCATCGGCGCAGACCTCTCCTTCGCCTGGCCCACCAACGAGATCGCCGTCATGGGCGCCGAAGGCGCGGCCAACGTCATCTTCCGCAAGGAGATCGCCGGGTCCGCCGACCCCGACGGCACCCGCGCCCGGCGGCTGCGCGAGTACCGCGAGGAGCTGATGCACCCGTACTACGCGGCCGAGCGCGGCCTCGTGGACGACGTGATCGATCCCGCCGAGACCCGCAATGTCCTGATCCGCTCGCTGGAGATGCTGCGTACCAAGCACGCCCCGCAGCCGTCCCGCAAGCACGGCAACCCCCCGGTCTAGGAGGCGAGAGTGACCCCCGACTCCATCCCCGAGCCGCCGTACCTGGTGGTGTCGCGCGGCGAACCGGACCTGGACGAGCTCGCCGCGCTGACCACGGCGCTGCTGTTGCGCTCCCGGACCCGGATCACCGCCCCCGGGCCGCAGCGCCGCGGCCCGCGGCCGGGCTGGCTGCTGCGCGGGCACCGGCCGCCGGCCGCCTGGATCACCCGAACCTGACCCGCCGGACCGACGCAAGGAGAGCGAGATGCCAGCAACCGTCACCGCCCCGGGCAAGCCGCGGCTGCGCGCGGTGCCGACGGGATCGCAGGTGGTCCGCCTGCGCTACCGCACCGTGCACGGCCACCGCCGCGCCTTCCGGATGGCCGGCAACGGCCCGGCCGTGCTGCTGATCCACGGCATCGGCGACTCCTCGGAGACCTGGGCCCCGGTGATCCCGGGCCTGGCCCGGCACTTCCGGGTCATCGCGCCGGACCTGCTCGGCCACGGGCACTCCGACAAGCCGCGCGGGGACTACTCGATCGGCGGCTACGCCAACGGGATGCGCGACCTGCTCTCGGTGCTGGGCGTGGACCGGGTGACCCTGATCGGGCACTCGCTCGGCGGCGGCGTGGCGATGCAGTTCGCCTACCAGTACCCGGAGCGCACCGACCGGCTGGTGCTGGTCTCCACCGGGGGCGTCGGGCGGCAGGTCACCCCGCTGCTGCGGGCCGCCTCGCTGCCCGGCGCCGACCTGGTGCTGGCCTGTTTCAACCTGCCGACGGTGCGCCAGCAGATCGGCATGCTCGTCAAGGTCCTGCAACTGCTGCACACCAGGCTGGGCATGGACGCCCCGGACCTGCTGCGGGTGGTGGACGCGCTGCCGGACGCCACCTCGCGCAGCGCCTTCGTCAGCACCCTGCGGGCGGTGGTCGACTGGCGCGGGCAGATCGGCACCATGCTCGACCGCTGCTATCTGACCCGGGGCATGCCGACCATGCTGGTGTGGGGCGAGCAGGACCCGATCCTGCCGGCCCTGCACGCCGGGCTGGCGCACGTGGCGATGCCCGGCAGCCGGCTGGAGCTGTTCCCGAACACCGGGCACTTCCCCTTCCACACCGAGCCGCAGCGCTTCGTCAAGGTCGTGCGCGAGTTCATCGCGAGCACCGAGCCGGCCGGCTTCGCCCCGGAACAGTGGCGCCAGATGCTGCGCAGCCGCACGCCGGAGCTGCGGCCGAAGCGGGCCGTGCCCGCTCCCCCCGTGGGCGACGCGCGGCGGCAGCTGCCCCGGGCCGCCTGACCGGGCCCGGGCCGGATCACCGCGCATCACCGAGGAGGCGACCAGACCGTGACCGGATACCTGTCCACGGCGCACCGCGGCACGCCGGACTCGGAGCTGCGGCTGTTCTGCTTCCCCTACGCGGGCGGCGGCGCGACCGCCTACTTCGGCTGGCAGCGCGCGCTGGGCCCGGCGGTGCGGGTGCTTCCGGTGCACCTGCCCGGCCGCGAGGGCCGGATCTCGGAGCCGCGCTTCACCGACCTGGGCGCGCTGACCGCGGACCTGGACGAGCAGCTCGACGGGGAGCTGGACGGCCCGCACCTCTTCTTCGGCCACAGTATGGGGGCCCTGATCGCGTTCAGCCTGGCGCTGCGCCGCTACGAGCGCGGCCGGCCGCTGCCGCGCGCGCTGGTCCTGGCCGGATACCGCGCGCCGCACCTGGGTCCGCCGCGGTTCGGCGACCGCACGCTCCCGGACGCCGAGCTGGTCGGGCTGCTCAGCAGGCTCGGCGGCATTCCCGAGCAGATGCTGCGCCATCCGCAGTGGCTCAGCCTGCTGCTGCCGATCGTGCGCGACGACCTGCTGCTGTGCGCGCGGGAGCCCGCGCGCGGGCGGCTGCCACTCCCGGTGCCGCTGCACGTCTTCGCCGGGCGCGACGACCCGCTGGCAGTGCCCGCCGAGATGGGCGAGTGGGCCGGGCACACCGCGCGGGGCTTCGAGCTGCGCGTCCTGCCGGGACGCCATTTCTTCATCAAGGAACGGGAGGCGGACTTCCTCGACCAGCTCTCGCACCTGGTGCGGCGCTATCGGGAATCCGGCGACCGGCCCGTCCGGGCCGCCTGACCAGTTACGGAGAGAGAGCATGACCACAGCGACCGAGACCGCGGCGGCCCCGGCCGGGGCCGCAGCGGCAAGCACACCACTGGACCGGCTCCGCGAGCTGGCCCGGTCCGAGCTGCTGGCCGAGCGTTACGCCGAGGTGCCGGCGTTACTCGCCGAGCTGGCCCACGGCGGGGACCCGGCCGATCTGGCCCGGGCGGGCCGATTGCTCGGCCGGCTGGACCCGGAGCGCGCCGCGCAGGCGAATCCGGGCGTCGCGCGGATCAGGGTCGCGGTCACCGGGCACAGCACCATCGGCGCCCTGATCCCCTCGCTGACCGCCGAGCTCGCCCGGCACGGCCTGCTGCCGCACCTCGTCCAGGACGACTTCGACGGCTACCTGCGCGCGTTGCAGGAGCCTGACAGCCTGCTGCATGCCGCCGGGCTGGACCTGGCGCTGGTGGTGCTCGACCCCCGCGCGGTGTTCGACGAACTGCCCGCGGTCTGGCGGGTGGAGGACCTGGAGCGGGCCGCGGCGGCCAAGCTGGCCCAGCTCTCGCGGCTGGCGGAGCGGTACGTGGCCCGGTCCGCGGCGACGCTGGTGCTCAACACCGTCCCGCTGCAGCGCGAGTTCACCCACCGGCTCGTGGACCTGCGCTCCCGCGCCGCGCTCGGGGCGGCCTGGCGCGACTTCAACGCCGGGCTGCTGCGTCTGGCCGCCGCGCACGAGCGGCTCGTCGTGGTCGACCTCGACCCGCTGGTCGCGGCGGGCGGCCCGGTGGGCGATCCGCGGCTGGCCGCGTACGCCAAGGCGCAGCTGGGCGATGAGCTGCTGGGCCGCTACGCGCGCGAGATCGGGCACCTGGCCAGGGCCGTGCGCGGGCTGACCAGGAAGGTCCTGGTGCTGGACCTGGACAACACGCTGTGGGACGGCGTGCTCGGCGACGACGGGGCGGACGGGATCGCCGCCGCGACCACCTACCGGGGCGAGGCCTTCGGCGAGTTCCAGCGGGTGGTCAAGCAAATCGGCGGGCAGGGCGTGCTGCTCGCGGTCAGCAGCAAGAACGACCAGGAGGCCGCGGTCGCGGCGCTGCGCGAACACCCCGACATGGTGCTGCGCGACTCCGACTTCGTCCGGATCAACGCGAACTGGAACCCGAAGGACGCGAACCTGCGGGACATCGCCGCGAAGCTGAATCTGGGGGTGGACAGCTTCGTGTTCGCCGACGACTCCCCCTTCGAGACCGGCCTGGTCGCCGCGAGCCTGCCGCAGGTCGCGGTGGTCCGCCTGGACGGGGAACCTGCCCTGCACATCACGCGGCTGCTGGCCGACGGCTGGTTCGACGTGCTGCAGCTGACCGCCGAGGACCGTGAGCGCGCGGCCCTCTACCGCACCGACGCGGCCCGCCAGGACCTGCTGGAGGAGTCGAACTCCTATGACGAGTACCTGGCCCGGCTCGGCGTCGCCGTCACGATCCGCCCGGTGCTCGAGGGCGAGATCGCCCGGGTGGCCCAGATCACCCTGCGCACCAACCAGTTCAACCTCACCACCGAACGCCTCCAGCCGGCCGACGTGCGCGAGCGCGCCGCGGACCCGGGGCACCTGGTGCTGTCCATCCGCTCGGCGGACAGGTTCGGCGACAACGGTGTCGTCGGCGCGCTGTTCGCCCGGCGCGGACCGGACGGCCTGCGCGTCGACAACCTGCTGCTCAGCTGCCGGGTCTTCTCCCGGGGCATCGAGCAGGCGACCGTGGCGGCGCTGCTGGACCACGCGCGGCGCGAGGGGCTCGGCCCGGTGCGGGCGGCCTACCGTCCGACGAAGAAGAACCACCGGGTGCGCGAGTTCTGGCCCTCGCTGGGCTTCGCCCGGGACGGCGGCACCGACGAGGCCCCGGACTTCCGGCACGACCTCGACCCCCTGCCGCAGGCGCCCGGCCACGTGCGCGTCCAGGCCTGGTAGTCACAGAAGCCTTATATCCACCCGAAGTCCGCAGCCGCCGCGAACAGCACGAGTGAGCTCAAGACGGACTTAAGCGTCCTGATTCAGGCTCGTAGCATCCCGTCGGCCGTCCACGACGGCTCCAGCCGTCCACGACAGAGACACGAGATGAGGAGACCATGGCCGCGAGCCACCGGAACTACGCGGATCTCGTCCTGGCCCACAGCGCCGAGCTCGCGACGCAGGACGCGTTCGTGTATCTCAGCGACACCGCCGCGGGGACCGGGGACGAGAGGCTGAGCTACGCCGCGCTCGACGAGCGGGCCCGGCGGGTCGCGTCCTGGCTGCAGCGGCGGGACGCCTTCGGCCGCCAGGTGCTGGTGCTGTTCCCGTCGGGCCTGGACTTCATCACCGCGTTCGTCGGCTGTCTGTACGCGGGCGCGGTGGCCGTGCCCGCCCCGCTGCCGGCCGAACAGGGCCACCACTTCGTGCGGGTGACCAACATCGTGCGCGACGCGCATCCCACCGCCGTGCTCACCAACGCCGCCTCCGAGCCGCAGATCCGGGCCTGGCTCGACGCAGAGGGCTTCGACGAGCTGCCGGTGCTGGCCGTCGACCGTCCCGGCTACGGCGACCCGGCCGGCTGGTCCCCCGCCGAGTTCGGCCCGGAGCACCTGGCCTTCCTGCAGTACACCTCCGGCTCGACCAGCGCGCCGAAGGGGGTCATGGTCACCCACGGCAACCTGCTGGCCAACGAGGCCGCGATCCAGCGCGCCGCGGGCAGCTCCCGCTCGACCCGGGTGGGTGGCTGGCTGCCCTTCTACCACGACATGGGCCTGATCGGGCACATCCTGCACCCGCTGTGGCTGGGGAGCACCGGGGTGCTGATGTCGCCGACCTCCTTCCTCAAGCGGCCGCACCGCTGGCTGGAGATGATCGACCGGTACGACGTCGCGGTCGGCGGCGGCCCGAACTTCGCCTACGACCTGTGCGTGCGCAGGGTCACCGACGAGCAGCTGTCCCGGCTCGACCTGTCTCGCTGGACGGTCGCCTGCAACGGGGCGGAGCCGATCCGGGCCGAGACCCTCGCCGCCTTCGCCGAGCGCTTCGCCCCGGCCGGCTTCCGGGCCGAGAGCTTCTTCCCCTGCTACGGCATGGCCGAGACCACCCTGCTGGTCACCGGGACCCCGGCCGGCCGGGTCCCGACCCGGCGGGAGGCCAATGTCGCGGCGCTGGAGGGCGGCGCGCTGACCGACGCCGGGCCGGACGTGCCCGCGCGCACCCTGGTCAGCAGCGGCGTGGTGTGCGGGGACTTCGACGTGCGGATCGTCGACCCCGAGGACTGCTCCGAGCTGCCGAACGGCCGGGTCGGCGAGATCTGGGTGAAGGGCCCGAGCGTCTGCGCCGGGTACTGGGCCCGCCCGGTCGCCACCCGGGACACCTTCCGGGCCGGGCTGTCCGGCGCGTCCGGGCCGGACGCCTCCGGCTGGCTGCGCACCGGGGACCTCGGCGTGCTGGACCGCGGCGAGCTGTACGTCACCGGGCGTATCAAGGAAATGATCCTCATCAACGGCCGGAACATCTACCCGCACGACGTGGAGCGCGCGGTGCGCGACGTGGACCCGGCGTTGTCCGGCAACGGGGCGGTCTTCTCCCTGGACACCGGCCGCGAGCAGCTGGTGATCGTGCACGAGGTGCGCAACGCGGCCGGTTCGCCGGCCCCGGCCGAGCTGGCCGGGCGGGTCCAGCGCGCGGTCAGCCGCGAGTTCGCGGTGCCGGTGGAGAACGTGGTGCTGGTGCGGCCGGGCGGGGTGCGCCGCACCACCAGCGGGAAGATCCGCCGCACCATGATGCGCGAGCTCCTCCCGGCCGGGGCGATCACCCCGGTGCACGCGCTGCTCAACCCGCAGGTGGCCCGGTTGATCCGGCCGGCGCCGCCGGCCCTGGAACCGGCGGCCTGAGATGGAGCGAGCGCGCTACCGGGCGGCCGAGCGGATCGAGGCGTATCTCGGCGACCCCGCCGATCCGGCCACGGTCTTCTCGTACGCCAACTGTGCCGCGCTCGACGAACGCGAGGAGTACCCGGCCGAGATCTGCCGCAGGCTCGACGACTGGGGCCTGGCCGACTACTACGTGCCGGCCGAGTACGGCGGCCGGCTCGACGACTACGAACAGCTCCTGCAGCTCATGCGCGCGGTGGCGCGGCGCGATCTGACCGTCGCGATCGGACACGGCAAGACCTACCTGGGCGGCGTGTGCGTGTGGGTGGCCGGCGACCGGCCCCAGGCCGAGCGGCTGGCGGCGCGGGTGCGTGCGGGCGCCCAGGTCTCACTGGGCCTGACCGAGCGGGCGCACGGCAGCGACCTGCTGGCCGGGCAGACCGCGGCCGAACACGACCCGGTCCTCGGGAACTACCGGATCACCGGTGAGAAGTGGCTGATCAACAACGCCACCCGGGGCGCCCTGCTGACCCTGCTGGCGCGCACCGCCCCGGGCGGCGGTCCGCGCGGATTCAGCGTGCTGCTGGTGGACAAGCGGCAGCTCGCCCCCGGCGGATATCAGCACTTGGACAAGGTGCGCACCCTCGGTATCCGCGGCGCGGACATCAGCGGCATCACCTTCCGCGGGGCCGAGGTGCCCGACGCGGCGCTGATCGGGCTGCCCGGCACCGGGCTGGAGACGGTGCTCAAAGCGCTGCAGCTGACCCGGACCCTGTGCGCCGCGCTCTCGCTGGGCGCCGCCGACCACACCCTCGGGCTGGCGGTGGACTTCGCCCGCGGCCGGCGGCTCTACGGCCGCGCGCTGATCGAGCTGCCGCTGACCCGCACCGAGTTGAGCGCCTCGGCGGCCGACCTGCTGATCGCGGAGTGCGTCGGCATCACCGCCTCGCGCGCGGTGCACACGCTGACCGGCGAGCTGAGCGTGGTCTCCGCGGTGGCCAAGTACCTGCTGCCGACCGAGACCGACGCGCTGATCGCGCGGCTGTCCCGGCTGCTGGGTGCGCGGGCCTACCTGAAGGAGGTGCACGCGCGCGGGATGTTCCAGAAGGTGGACCGGGACCACCGGATCGTCGGGCTCTTCGACGGGAACACCGCGGTCAATCTCAGTAGCCTGATCAATCAGTTCCGCGGGCTGGCACGGGCGCACGCGCGCGGCGCCGGGGACCGGGACGGGGCCGCGGCCGCCTTTCGGCTGGACGCCCCGCTGCCCCCGTTCGACCCTGCCCGGCTCTCGCTGGCGGCCCGCGACGGCAGCGGGGTGCTCGCCTCGCTGCCCGACTCGCTGGAGCTGCTTCGGGCCGCCGCGGTGCCGGCCGCCCTGCTGGACTCGGCCGAGCGCCTCGCCGCGCAGGTCGATCAGGCGCACGCGGAGTTGGCCCGGCCGCGGATGCGCTCGGCCGTGCCGTACGTGCCGCCGCAGGACTTCGAGACGGCCCGTAAATACGCCCTCTGCTTCGCCGCGGCCGCCTGCCTCGGACTGTGGGTGCACAACCACCGGACCGAGGCCGGGCGCCGGGGACCGGCCGCGCCGCTGTGGCGCGACGGGGTCTGGCTGCACGCGGCGCTCGACCGGCTGCTCGAGCGGCTCGGCGAGCCCGGGCCGGACCGCGGCGCGGCCTACGAGCCGCTGTTGTCCCAGCTGTGCGCGGCGCGCGACGGCGGAACGCTGTTCTCGCTGCTGCCGCTCGTGCTCGGGACTGCAGGCGCGGACCGCGAAACGACCGACGGGGGTAGTCCATGCTGAACGAAACGACCTTGAACGAAACGGCGCCGCGGGCGACCACAGACCTCTCGGCCCGTCCGAACCCGGACGCCCGACAGCAGGAGTCCACGGCCAGGGCCAGGGTGGACGAGATCGAGCGCGGATTCGGCGATCCCTACGACCCGGACAACCCGGTCGGCTTCGAACGGTTACTGGAGGCGGACGAGGCCGCTGAGCTGAGTGCGGAGGGCGAGGCGGTGCTCGACGCCGCGGGGCTCAACGCGGACTTCGTGCCGGTCGAGCTCGGCGGCCGGCTCGACCGGCTCGACACCCTTGTACGGGTAATGCGACAGGTCTTCCGGCGCGACGTCGCCCTGGGCATCGGCTACGGGGCGACCTCGTTCATGGCCGCGGTGAACGTCTGGACCGCGGGAGACGGGCGCCAGCGCCGGGAGCTGGCCGACGTGCTGCTCGCCGGGGGCAAGGCGGCCGTCGCGTACCACGAACTGGCGCACGGCAACGACTTCGTGCGCAGCGAGTTCTCGGCCGAGCCGACCCCGGAGGGCTTCCGGCTCAACGGGACCAAGGAGGTGATCAACAACGCCGACCGGGCGCAGGTGGTCACCCTGTTCAGCCGCACCTCTCCCGCTCCGGGCAGCCGCAGCCACTCGGTGCTGATGCTCAACCGCGACGAGTTCGACCCGCTGCGGGTGCGCACGCTGCCGCGGTACACCGCGGTGGGGGTGCGCGGCTGCCACCTGGCCGGGCTCGCCTTCGACGACTTCCCGGTGCCGCACTCGGCGCTGGTCGGCGAGCAGGGGCAGGGGGTGGAGCTGGCGCTGCGCTCCTTCCAGGTCACCCGCAGCGCCGTGCCCGGCATGGCGATCGGGGCCGCCGACTCCAGCCTGCGCACGGCGGTGCGCTTCGCGGTGGGCCGGCAGCTCTACCGCGGCTCGGTGCTGGAGATCCCGCAGGCGAAGGCGACCCTCTCGGCCGCCTTCCTCGACCTGCTGATCTGCGACTGCCTGTCGCTGGCCGGAACCCGGGCGGTGCACCTGCTGCCCGAGGAGACCAGCGTGTACGCCGCCGGGGTCAAGTACCTGGTGCCGAAGATCCTCGGCGAGGCGATGTACGAGCTCTCCATCATCCTGGGCGCCCGGTTCTACGTGCGCGAGGGCGAGTTCGGGGTCTTCCAGAAGCACATCAGGGACCTGCCGGTGCTCACCCTCGGCCACGCCGGCTCGGCCGCGTGTCAGGCTACGATCATCCCGCAGCTTTCCCGGCTGGCCAAGCGGGCCTGGTTCGCGGACGAGCCGGCTCCGGCCGAGCTGTTCGACCCGCGCGGGGCGCTCGGGCCGGTGCCGTTCGAGCGGCTGAGCCTGGCCAGCGGCCGGGACCGGCTCAGCGCCGCGCTGGTCGCGGCGGTGGACTCGCTGCCGGGCGAGACCCCGGTGGAGCGGGCGCTGCACGGGTTCGCGCTGCGGATGATGGACGAGCTGCGCCGGCTGCAGGAGGAGGCGCTGGACCTCTCCCCGCAGGACCGCACCGTGCTGGCCAGCCCGGCCAGCTTCGCGATGGCGGACCGGTACACGGTGCTGCTGGCCGCGGCCTCGGTGCTCGGGGTGTGGCAGCGGGCCGCGGCCGACGGCGGCGACCCGTTCCTGGCCGACCCCTCCTGGGCCGCCGAGGCCCTGGCCCGGCTGTCCCGGCGGCTGGGCCACAAGGCGGGCGACCTGCCGGCCGGCTGCGCCGAGCGGGTGCACGAGGAGGTCTCCCGCCGGTTCCTGGAACACCGCAGCTACGACCTCTACGACAGTCCGCTGGCCGGCTGAACCCGGCCCCGGCCGCCCCGAACCGACCCCTACCGCGAGGAGCGTGCGATGAACCCCGAGCCGTCCGACCGTCCCGGCGCGAGCGCGCCCGCCGCCGTCACGGCGCAGAGCCTGGCCGACTGGCTGATCGAGCGGATCGCCGTCTATCTGCAGCGTGCGCCGGAGGAGATCGACCCGAAAGAGCCGCTGGCCGAGTACGGGCTCGACTCGGTGGCGGCGCTGAGCCTGTGCGGGGACGTCGAGGAGGACTTCGACCTCGTCCTGGACCCGACCGCGGCCTGGGACTATCCGACCGTGCACGCCTTCGCCGCGCACCTGCTGGACGAGCTGTCCGCCGAAACCGGGCGGCCACGGTGACTTCGGACGCTGAGACGTCGGACACCGCCGCCGGAGCGGACCGCGCCCGGCGCATCGCGGTGGTCGGACTGGACTGCCGGTTCCCCGGCGCGCCCGATCCGGCCGGGTACTGGAGCCTGCTGACCCGCTCGGGCGACGGCACCGGCGAGGTGCCCGAGCAGCGCTGGAACGCCCGGGAGTTCTACGCCGCGGACGGCTCGCCGGGCCATAGCAATACCCTGCGCGGTGGGTTCATCGCGGACGCGGACGCCTTCGACGACGAGTTCTTCACCGTCTCTCCGCGCGAGGCCGCCGCCATGGACCCGCAGCAGCGGCTGCTGCTGCAGACCGCCTGGCGGGCGATCGAGGACGCCGGGGTCGCCCCGCAGCGGCTGGCAGGAGGCAACACAGGGGTCTTCGTCGGGATCATGGGCAACGAGTGGGCCCAGCTCTCCGCGCTCGACTATCCGGGGCTGACCACCCAGTCGGTCTCCGGAAACGGTTACTGCATGGCCGCCAACCGGATCTCGTACCACCTCGACCTCAAGGGACCGAGCCTGGCGGTGGACACCGCCTGCTCCTCGTCGCTGGTGGCCGTGCATCTGGCCGGGAACGCGCTGCTGGCGCACGAGTGCGACTACGCGCTGGCCGGCGGGGTCAACCTCGCGGTCACGCCGCGGCTGAGCATCTTCTACACCCAGGCCGGCCTCTCCGCCCCGGACGGGCGCTGCAAGCCGTTCAGCGTCGACGCGGACGGAATTGGCCGCGCCGAGGGAGTCGGCGTGGTGGTGCTGCGCCGACTGGAGGACGCCCTGGCGGACGGGCAGCGGATCTACGCGGTGATCCGCGGCACGGCCGTGAACCAGGACGGCCGCAGCAACGGGATCACCGCGCCGAACCGCTGGTCGCAGCGGGAGGTGATCGCCGCCGCCTGCCGCCGGGCGGGTGTCGAGCCGGCCGAGGTGGACTTCCTGGAGGCGCACGGCACCGGGACCCCGCTCGGCGACCGGATCGAGGCCAACGCGCTCGGCGACCTGCACGCGGGGCGGCCGGGCCGACCGCTGGCGATCGGCTCGGTCAAGGGGAACCTGGGCCACACCGAGGGCGCCGCCGGCATGGCTGGGCTGATCAAGGTGGCCCTGGCGCTGCACCACCGGCTGGTCCCGGCCAGCCGGTACGCGGGCCGGGAGGATCCGGCGCTGCGCCTGGCCGAGCGCGGGCTGCGGCTGCTCAAGGCGCCGCTGCGGCTGCCGGCGGCCGAGGTAGCCGTGGCGGGGCTCAGCAGCTTCGGCCTCGGCGGGACCAACGCGCACGCCGTGCTGGAGACCGCGCCCGCCTCGTCCGAACCCGAATCGCAGGATCCGCGGACCGGCGTCAGCGCCGGGGTCTTCTCGCTGACGGCGCCGTCGCCGGGCGCGCTGCGCGAAAACTTGCTAGCTCAGGCAGCCGTGGCGGAGCGGCTGCGCGGCGCGGTCGCCGGGTACTGCTGGGCGGGCAACGAGGTCAAGACCGGGCACCGGTACCGCTACGCCGTGGCGGCCCGCGACGGCCGTGAACTGGCCGCTGCGCTGCGGGCCGCCGCCCGGGATCCGGCAGTGGTCGGCAGCGCGGCCGAGCGGCCGCGCGGGCAGGCCCGGATCGCGTTCCTGTTCGCCGGTCAGGGATCGCAGTTCGCCGGCATGACGGCCCCGCTGCTGCGCGACTCCCCCCTGTACCGCCGGTTCCTGACCGAGGCCGACACCGCGCTGCAGCAGTTCACCGGCGAGTCAGTACTCGATCTCATGGAAGCCGAAGACCCGCGGATCAGGCTGACTCCGGCGGCCCAGCCCGCCCTGTTCGCGGTCGAATACGCCCAGGCCCGCACGCTCGGCGAGCTCGGCGTCCGGCCGGAACTGCTGCTCGGCCACAGCCTCGGCGAGTACGCCGCAGCCTGCGTCGCGCAGGCGATCGGCCTCGAGGACGCCGCCCGACTGGTCGCCGCTCGCAGCACCCTGATGCACGAGCTGCCCGCGGGCGGCGGGATGCTCGCCGTGCGCGCCGACGAATCAGAACTCGCCGATCTGCTGGCAGGCGAACCGCGAGTGCGCGTCGGCGCGGTCAACGGCCCCGGCGCGACCGTGCTGACCGGCGACCTGGCCGCGCTCGGCCGGATCGCCGAGGAGCTCGCCGCGCAGGGCGTCCGCAGCCGGCCGCTCGACGTGACGCACGCCTTCCACTCCCCGCTCATGGAGCCGATCCTGGACCGCTTCGCCGAGGTGGCCGCCCGGGTCGGCGGCTCGGCGCCGCGCATCCCGGTCTATTCCACCCTGCGCGGACGGCTGCTGCGGGACGAGCCAATGGACGCCGAGTACTGGGTGGAGCACATCATGCGGCCGGTCCGCTTCGCCGACGCCGCCGTGGACCTGCTGCAGGGCGGTCGGCCGAGCGGCCTGGTCGAGCTCGGCCCGAAACCGGTGCTCGGGCCGCTGCTGCGCAGACTCGCCCCGGACACGGAGCCGGAACCGCGCGTCCTGCACCCGGCCCCCAAGCCCGAGTCCGACGGTCTCGCCGTCGCGGAACTCGTCGCGGAACTCTTCCGCGGCGGCCTCGACCCGGTGTGGGCCGCGCTCTACAGCGCCGACGAGCGACGCGGCGCGCAGCCGCCGACGCCATACGTGTTCTGCGACGAGCACCGTTACTGGAGCCCCAAGCCGATCACCACGCTGCATTCGACGGCCGACGACCCCTTCGGCACGGACGCCGCATCCTGGCAACATCCCCGCACCGCGTCCCAGATCACAGCAAACGCCACAAGCGCCACGAACGAAATCTGGGACGCCGTGCTTGCGGCGATCTCCCAGGTCGGCGACTACGCCGCCGACCAGATCTTCGCGAACTCCCGGCTCTACGAGGACCTCGGCTTCGACTCGGTGATGACGATGGAGCTCAAACACCGGCTGGAGGCACGGCTTCCCGGCACGCCGTTCTCGGCGGGCGACCTGCTGCCGGCCATGTCCACGGTCGGCGAGCTGGCCGAGTTCCTGCTCGGGCTGGACGCCCGGGCCGAGGTGGCCTGACCGACCCGCCCGGCCCGGTCCGCGACCGAGCCGGGGAGCGCGCGCAGAAAGGAGCGAGCGTTGACCCTGCAGCGTCCTGAGGCCCACCTGGCCGGGCTCGGCACCTTCCTGCCCGGACCGCCGATCGGCAATGCGGCGCTGGCCGGGCGGCTCGGGGTCGACGCCGACTGGATCGATCTGTTCCTCGGCACCGACTCCCGGCACTTCGTCAGGGATCTGAAGACCGGTGAGCGGCGCTGGTCGCTCGCCGAACTGTGCGCCCGTGCCGCGGACCGGGCCCTGGCCGACAGCGGCGTGGATCCGGGCCGGATCGAGTTCGCCGTGCTGGCCACGGCGACCCCGGACGCGCTGATGCCGACGACCGTCAACCTCGTCGCCGATCTGCTCGGCCTCGACCAGTTGCCGACCTACCAGCTGCAGTCCGGCTGCGTCGGCGCGATGCAGGCGCTGGACCTGGCCCGCGGCTTCATCACCAGCGGGCGTCACCGCACCGGACTAGTCCTGGGCGGAGACGTGTGCGCGAAGCACTTCGACCCCACCCTCGACCACAGCGAGTCCGCACCCGGCGAACTCATCAACTACCTCCTGTTCGGCGACGGCGCCGGCACCGCGGTGCTCACCGCCGAGCCGACCGGCCGCGGACTGGCGCTGCGGCACGTGCTGAACCGGCTGACCGGAGCCGGGCGCGAGCCGGGCCAGCGGGTCGAGTGGTACGGCGGGGCCGAGCCCTTGGCCGAGCGGCCGCCCGCCGTGCGGGAGGACTACAAGGCGATCGAGGAGTCCGTGCCGACGATGGCGGCGGAGATCCTCTGGGAACTGCTGGACGAGCTGGGCTGGGACGCCGCGCAGCTGGACTACCTGCTGCCGCCGCAGCTGTCCGGGCGGATGACCCGGCGCGTGGTCGAGCAGCTGGGGCTGCACACGGCGAAGGAGGTCTCCTGCGTCGCCGAGACCGGGAACACCGGCAACGCGCTGCCGTTCTTCCAGCTGGAACGGCTCGCCGCGCTGATCGGGCCGGGGCAGCGGGCGCTGGCCCTGGCCGTGGAGTCCAGCAAGTGGCTCAAAGCGGGCCTCGCCGTCGAGATGGTCTGAACCGCCGCAGCAGAGGAGAAGAGCAGTGAACGCACGGCCGTTGCCCACCGCCGCGGGCGGTACCGGGCCCGGGGAACCACGGTGACCCGGACGGCGGGCTTCGGCGAGCTGATCAAGATCTCCGGACCCGACAGCCCATGGGAGGAGGTACGGGCCGACCTGACCGAGCACGGGGTAGCGCTGCTGTACGCGCTACTGGCGGACTGGCGGCCGGACCGGGCGGGAGGGCCACGGCTGCGCGTCCTGCTGGGCAGCGATTGGGCACGTTACCTGGAGCTGACGCACCCTGAGGTCCGGGTCAGGTATGCCGCGTCCCGTGTGCTGCTCAAGTTCGCCGCCGCGGCGGCGCTGCAGGTTCCAGCGCAGTCGATCGAGCTCTCCTACGGGCCGACCGGGCGACCGTACCTGCGCGGTTACGACGCCGTGGACATCAGCCTGAGCCACACCGACGAGTTGCTGCTGGTCGGCCTCACGACGCGCGGGGTGATCGGGGTCGACGCGGAGCGGGCGGACCGGCAGATGTACGGACCCGGACTCGGTCGGCACATCTGCACCCCGCACGAGCTGCGCCTGCTCGAGGAGATCCCGAACCCGCGCCACCGCAACGACGCCTTGGTGCGGTTGTGGACCCTGAAGGAGGCGTACAGCAAGGCGATCGGCCAGGGGATGCAGTTCCGCTTCACCGACTTCGGCTTCAGCACCGCGCAGGGCCCGATCGGGCTCAACCGGCCGGACGGACAGCCCGGGACCGGCGCGGAGTGGAGCTTCCGCACCTACCTTCTCGCGGCCAGCTACGTCGTGAGCGTCGCGGTAGGTGATCGGGGCTTCGGGGAGACCCTGGACACCGCCGCCCACACCAGCCTCGACTCAGGGTTCATCGACGCACTGACCGAGGTCCTCGGCGACGACGAGGCCGGGGACCTGGACGGAGACAGCGCGTTGAACGAGGACAGCGCCGGCCTCTGGTGAGCGAACACGGAATTGCGGACGAAGCGGGAGGCAATGGCCGCTTTAGAGCCGGACCGGAGCATGGAGACAGCGGTCTTCCACCCGTGTGAGGAGAAACCATGATCGACGCCCTGCAGGAGCCGAACGCGATACTCACCGGCGGGCCTGCCTCGATGTTCCAGAACGCACCCAGGATCTGGGCAGCGGCCTCCCCCGACGCCGATGTGAAACTGCTCAACGGCAACCGGTACGAGCACTTCTCCCCCACTCCGGAGACCGTGTTCGTGGACGGTCGCAGGCTGCAGATATTCGTCTGGTCCAGCTACACGAAGGTCGCCGAGTAGCCCATGGAGACCCTCGACGACTTCGTCGCCCTGATCCAGGACGAGCTCGGACTGCCGGTGACCACGGAGCTGGCCCGCCAGGGCCTGGACCAGGTCCCCGGCTGGGACTCGGTGCAGTTGCTGTGGCTGGTCACCGCGGTGGAGCGGACCACCGGCCGCAAGGTGTCGCTGCCGGACGCGCTGGAGGCCTCCAGCCTGGAGGGCATCTACCTGCTGGCCGTGGCGGCGTGAGCGCCGGGCCGAGCGTCGCCCGGATCGCGCGCCAGCGCCGACACACCCTGGCCTTCCTGGGTGAGATCCGGGCGGTGTCGCCGGTCTTCCTCGGCGCGGACGTGGACCTGACCCGTGTACTGGAGCACCGTGCAGCGGCCCGAACCCGGGGAGCCCGCTACTCACTGGTCACGTACATACTGCACACCGGGGCCAGAGTGCTGGCGGAACATCCCGAAGCAAACGCGGCGCTCGCCGGCCGGTGGCGGCTACGGTTGGCAAACCCCACGGGCGTGCACGGGAAGCTCGCCTTGGACAAGACCGTAGACGGCCACCGGATCGTACTCTCGACGGTGCTGCAGGACCTGAACGTCGCAGACCTCGATGACATCCAGAGCCGGATCGACCACTACCGCGACGGCGATCCGGCGCGGCTGCCGGAGTACGCGCCCGCACGGCTGCTGCACCGCCTGCCGCGCCCGCTCGGCAGCGTGCTGATCCGCCTCGCGGCACGGTCGGCATCCCGCCGTCCGGCGGCCTACGGTACGTTCGCGGTCACCTCGCTGGGACACCGGCCGGTGGACGACTTCTACTCGGTCGGCGGCCCGACGATCACCATCGGCGTGGGCAGATACACCGACCGCCCGGTGGTACGCGACGGCCGCATCGAGATCGCGCCGGTCCTCCGACTCTCCCTCACCTTCGACCACCGGGTCATCGACGGAGCCGAGGCGGCCGACGTGCTCGCCGACCTGGTAGCAGGACTTGAAGAGTACGAGCACGCAGCGGACCCCGGCGCGGATGCTGACGCCAAAGATGCTGACGTCAAAGCAGAGACAGCGTCCTACGCCCCGACCGCGCAACTCGCCTAGAACTCACACTCGCTCGTTTCAGGCCGCAGTCTCAGGCCGCCGTTTCAGGCTGCTGCCTCATGCAGTTTTCTGGTAGTGGCGTCCGCTAGGTGCGGTCCAGATCGTGGCCGGTGTCGTGGTTACACCTGTCTCGCTCAGGCGGACACTCCAGCCCCCGTGCGTTTTGAGTTGGTGGTGCCTGCGGCACAGTGCCTGCAGGTTCTCCACCGTCGTCAACCCGCCGCGCTCCGGCCGCTGGTGGTTGAACGCCACCACGTGATCCAGGTCCGTGCGTGAGGCGGGCATGGCGCAGCCGGGGAAGGTGCAGTGTCCGTCTCGCGCGGACACCTGCCGCCGGACTTCTGCGGTGGGCCGGTAGGTGCGCGGGTCGGTCTTCACGACCAGACCTGACTCCGGCTCGGTCAGTAGCCTGCGCCATACCGCATCGTCCCCCGCCGCCAACGCCCGCGCGGTCTGCGCGGTCACCGCTCCGTATCCGGCCAACTCCCCAGGCTCCTGGTCGATCCCCAACAACGTGTCCACCCCCACGGTCACCGTCACCACCGCAGGCGGGTACGCGCCCGCGTTCCCGGTGACCAGGTGGTAGAAGGAGTCCGCGCGCGCCTGCTCCAACGTCCGCTGGTCATCGGAGTGCTGCCTGGCGGCCCGCGCGTGCGCGTCGATCACCGCCATCGCATGCACCGCCTGCTCCGCCGCAAGCGTTGCGCACACGGTGCCCATCCCGTCCGCTTCCGGGTAGTGCGCCACCCGACGGTCCCTGCGCGCCGCCTCGTGCCGACGCGCCGCACCGTCCGGGTCTGCCTTGAGCACCGCGCGCGAGAGGGCCTTGCGGGTCGTCGCCGGGGTCTGTTCGCTCATCCTGCCCAGCACCCGCTCCTGCACATCCCGCGGCGCCGCGTCATCCAGCGCGCAGGTCGCCTCGATCAGGGCACGCACCTGCGCGACCTGCACCCGCCCGGCGGCCAGCTCGTTCAACGCCTCGGGGAAGACCCGCTCCAGCACCCGCGCCTCGGCGACCCGGCCCTCGGCCGAACGCGCGCTGATGCGCAACGCGCAGGCCACCTCCACCGCCGCCTCCTGCACCGCACCACCCCCGTACACCGCGTCGCGCGCCAGCACCGCCAACGCCCGGTACCGGGCCGCCGCCACCGCCTGCGCGCCGCGCTCAAGCTGCTCTACCACTTCCATCACACCCTCCGCACCCAACCCCGCCAAAACCCCGCCGTCCGCCGCCACCGCAAGCTACCGATCCACTTCGACCGGGTACTCCCGCTCGCATTCCGTGGCGCTCTCCCGCGCGCTTTCCATCGCAATCACTCCCTATCACCCGAAAACCCGTTACCATAAGTTTCCCTTGCCACACAAGGGTTAAGGGGCGGTTATCGAAGAATGTGGATAACCCCGGTCAGGCTGTGGATGAAAAGCTCCCCTACGCGTGTCCCTCGTGGCGGGTCGTCCGCCGTCGGCGAAGCTATCGCGAGAACCCCGAGGCGACACGGGCGTCCGTGGCCAGGCCGGGTAGGAAGCGCTACTCTCCGCGTGACTCACGCCGCGTATCGTTTGATTTCATCCAGGGGTTTTTATGGGGAAGAACCGCGCTGGGAGCCGCGGCATCCAGCGTGGCTGTCAAACACATAAACCCGGGATGAAACAGAACGACACGCGGCATGAGTCGTACGGGAAGTAGCGTTCACAGCAACGATGGAGCAAAGACGCCCGTGCACCCTCGGCATTCCCGCGATAGCTTCGCCGACGGCGAACGACCCGCCACGAGGGACACGCGTAGATGGGCTTTCCACCCGCCACCAAACCGTCACCGTGCGGGAAACGCGTGCGAGGATTCCTCAGAGATCAGATACCACCGGTCGTGACCCGAATGCGCTCGCGGATCTCTTCGACCACCTGCGCCGGCCAGGTCTCCAGGTAGAAGTGGCCGCCCGGGAACACGCTCAGGTCGAACGCCCCGGCGGCGTGCCCACGCCACGCCTCGGCTTGATCCAGCGCGGTCAGCGGGTCAACGTCGCCGATGAAGACGTGCACCGGGCAGTCGAGCGTCGCTGTCGGCTCGGCGATGTAGCTCTCGATCGCGGTGTAGTCGCCGCGCAGCGCCGGGATCGCGGCCGCCATCAACTCAGGATCGGCGAACAGCGCCGCCGCCGTACCGCTCAGCCGCTTCAGTTCGGCCACGATGCCGGCATCGTCCATCAGCCGCACCCGGCTATCGGTGGGCAGCGACGGCGAGCGCCGGGCCGACGCGAAGAACAGCTCGGGAACCGGCCCACCGGCCTGCTCCATCCGCCGGGCCACCTCGAACGCGACCGAGGCACCCATGCTGTGGCCGAAGAACGCGAACCGGCGGCCGGTCCAGCCGGACAGCGCGCGGTACACCTTGTCCGCAAGCAGCCCGAGGTCCTCGACGACCGGCTCGTTGCGGCGGTCCTGGCGGCCCGGATACTGCACCGCGAGCACCTCCACGGCCGGGCTCAGCGCCCGGGAGAGCGCGAAGTAGAAGCTGGCCGACCCTCCCGCGTGCGGAAAGCAGACCAGAGTGATCGGCGCGCGGTCGGCGCGGTGGAAACTGCGTATCCACACGCTGTCACCATCGACGCGGGGAACGGGGTTGCCGGTGATCGCTGTCATGCTGCGGTCCTCTCTCGCGGCGGATCGGGGGGACTCGGGGGGAAACGGGGTGCGATCGGCTTGAGCGGTCGCAACGTCAGGGCAGAACGCGGGCGAGCTCGGCGTCGTCGAGCAGGATCGCCTGGTGCAGATCCCGCATCGCACGGCTCGGTTCGAGGCCGATCTCCTCGATGATCCGGGCGCGGGCCTGCTGGTAGACGCGCAGCGCGTCGGCCGGCCGGTTCGACCGGTACAGGGCGAGCATCAGCATCTGGTAGAAGGATTCGCGCAGCGGATAGTCAGCGATCAGCGAGTACAGCCGGGTGACCACCTCGGCGTGCCGACCCTCCAGGAACTGCGCCTTGACCAGCAGCTCGATGCACTCCAGCCGGGCCTCCTCGAGCCAGATGGCGAAGCCGCGCACGATCGGACCGCCGCGCAGTCCGCCGAGCGGCATGCCGCGCCACAGCGCGAGGCCCTCCTCGAGGGAGCGGGCGCCCTCCGCGGCCTGTCCGGCCTCCGTCTGCCTGCGCCCGCGCATCACGGCCCGCTGGAACTGGAAGAGGTCGAACTCCTCCGGGCCGACATTGAGCAGGTAGCCCGGGGAGCGGGTCTGGATGGGGCTCTTCGACTTTCCGATACGGGTGAGGAACTTGCGCAACTGCGAGATGTAGACGTACAGGCCCGCGCACGCGCGGTGCGGCAGCTCCCCGTCCCACAGCTCGGTGAGCAGCTGGTCGGCGGACACGACCTGGTTGGCCCGCACCAGCAGGACGGCGAAGAGGATCTCGGTCTTGTGCGCGCTGAGCGAGTACTCCTCGCCGTCGCGGGTCACCCGGAGCGGGCCCAGGATTTCGTAGCGCATGGAAACTCCCCTCGTTTCCCCCGATCCCGTCTCGGGTCCGCCGATCCGGCGGAACTCACGGACGGACCGGACGGTCCCGCTCGCGGATGCGCGGCGGGAGTGCCGCGTCCGGCCGGGATCGCGGATCTCGACACGCCCCATGTTCTCAGGACGCTGCCAAGGTGCGGCCAAGGTGCGGCCAAGGTCGGCGGCCCGTCCGGGGCGGCCCCGGCTACAGCGCGGGTTAAGCGGCATGGCGGACGGTCAAAGAGCCCGAATCTCCACTGGCGGACTCACCGCGCGGTCGGGGCGGGTGTGACGGGGGCTGTCAAAGGAGTCGGTCGTGCCGCTCGCATCCGCCATGCCCTGCGCCCGGCCGCCTCACCCCGGGAGGGGACCATGGACAGCCTGGACGACTTCTTGGAACTGGTACGCGACGAGTTCGGTCTGTCGGTGACCTCCGCCGACGCCGACCTGAGCCTGAGCCGGTTCTCCGACTGGGACTCGATGCACGTGCTGTGGCTGGCCACACTCGTGGAACAGCGCCTCGGCCGGCCGGTCTCGGTGCCCGGACTGCTCGGGGCGGTGAGCCTGGGCGGGCTGTACGCGGCGATCGCGGGCGGTGGTTGAGGTGGGGCGGCCCGGCTCGCTTCGGCGGCCCGAGATTCAGCCGCCCGGATCAGATCGCCTCCAGCGCGAAACCCGCCTTGATCCACTTGCTGGACTCCACGGCGATCCCCAGCGCGCGGTCCCCCGGGCCCATCTGTTCGAACGCGCGCTCCAGCTGCAAGAACGGCAGGGCGTTGCCGGTGTTGCCGGTCACCTCGACGCACGAGACCTCCTCCGCGCTCGGCACGTCCAACCGCTCCACGATGCGCGGGGTCATCCGGCCGGAGAGCTGCGGGGGCAGCAGGAAGTCGAAGTCGGTGTCCTTCCAGCCGAGCCCGTCGAGCAGCTCGCGCAGGATCTCGGCCGACATCTCGGGCACCGCGAGCTCGATCGCCTTGTAGTTCTCGCCGCCGGCCGGCTTCTCGCTGCCGCGGTCGGCCAGGCCGTACCACTCCAGGGTCTGGCCGGGCTCCCGGCCCAGCCCGGTCAGCCGGGTGAAGACCCGGCGGATCACCGCGCGGCCCGGCCCCGGCCCGGCCTGCAGGATCGCCGCCCCCGCGCCGTCGCCGAACAGCAGGAGGTTCACCAGCTGCGCGGGCGGCATGGTCTTGATATCGATGCCGATGTCGAAGTGCTTGGCGCAGGTGTCCGCGCCGATCACCAGGGCGGTGCGGTGCACCCCGCAGCTCAGCAGATCGTGGGCCAGCTCCAGCGCCTGTACTGCGCCCGAACAGCCGGACTGCAGCTGGTAGGTGCGTACCTCGTTGATGCCGAGCCGGTCGGCCACCATGTTGACGACGGCGGGCATCAGCTGGTCCGGAGTGGCGGTGCCCATCACGACCAGGTCGATGTCCGCGGCAGCGATCGCACCCGCGGCCATCGCCCGCCCGGCCGCCTCGGTGGCCAAGTCGGCCAGCGAGAGGTACTGCTCCCCGGTGTCCAGGTCGCGGGAGAGATACCGGGTGCGGGTGCCGATAAACGTGTCAACCCACTGTTCCCAGACCTTCGCCATCCCGAAGAGCCCGGCCAGCCGGGCGTTGTCGATCGGGGGGCCGGGCAGCGCGGTGCCCACCGACCGGATGCGGATCTCGGTGCTCTCCATCGCAGGCTACTTCCCTCGGGATCGGCCGTCCGTCGCCATCCATGCTCCCGGGGTGCCCTAAAACGGGTCTTGGCCTGTGCTTGCCGCCAGCCCCATGCCTCAGTCGCTCTTAAGTGCCGCCTGCTGAGATTCGAACATGACAGCACTCGAACACGTTGTGGTGGTGGGCCTCGGCGCCGCCGGGATCGCCGCCGCCGAGACGCTGCGGGCCGAGGGTTACCAGGGCCGGCTGACGCTGGTCGGCGCGGAGACGCACCTGCCCTACGACCGGCCGCCGTTGTCGAAGCAGGTCCTGACCCGGGCCTGGGAGCCCGCGCAGACCGCGCTGCGGGCCGACGCCGACTACTCCGACCTGGACGCCGAGTTCCTGCTCGGCACGACGGCGAGCTCCCTGGACGTCTCCGCGCGCAAGCTCCTGCTCGGCACCGGCCCGGCCCTGGACTACGACGCCCTGGTGATCGCCACCGGCGTGCGGCCGCGCCGTCTGCCATCAGGGCACGAATTTGCCGGGGTCCACCTGCTGCGCACCCTGGACGACGCGGTCGCGCTGCGGGAGGCGCTGGCTCCTGGCGCGCGGGTGGCGGTGATCGGGGCCGGTTTCCTGGGCACCGAGACCGCCGCCGCGGCTCGTGCCCTCGGCCTGGAGGTCACACTGATCGACCCGCTGCCGACCCCGCTGTACCGCCAGGTCGGCGCGCGCGTGGGCGCCCTGGTCGGGCGGCTGCACACGAACCGGGGCGTCGAGCTGTGTACCGGCGTCGGGGTCGACCGAGTCTTCGGGCGGGACGGCCGGCTCACCGGGGTCGCACTCGGCGACGGCCGGCTGGTCGAGGCCGACGTGGTGGTGGTCGCGATCGGCTCGGTCCCGGGGACCGACTGGCTGGACGGCAGCGGGCTGACCCTGGACGAGGGAGTGTCCTGCGATGAGTACTGCCGCGCGGCGCCCGGCGTATTCGCGGCCGGGGACGTGGCGTCCTGGCAGGACTCCAGGTTCGGCCGGCGGCTGCGCCTCGAGCACCGGATGCACGCGACCGAGCAGGCGTCCGCCGCGGCGCGCAACCTGCTCGGCGCCGAGCTGCCGTTCAGCCCGGTGCCCTATTTCTGGACCGACCAGTACGACAGTGTCCTGCAGGTCTACGGGATCCTGCCGGCCGATGCGCAGGTCGCGCTGGTCTCCGGACATCCGGAGGAGGGAGCCTTCGTCGCGCTGTACGGGAGCGACGGCCGGGTGGTCGGAGCGCTGGGGTGGAACAGTCCGCGTCCGCTGCGGGCGGCGCGTCGGTACGTGGTGCAGGGTACTGATTGGGGCGCGGTTGATGGGCTGACCGAGTTCCCGGGGTGAGATCTCGCGAGTTGGCGCGACCGGTGGCAGGCACAGAAGAACGAGCGGTCCGCAACCCTCCGGTTGGAGGGTGCGGACCGCTCGCTTGCGGCGGGCAGGGCGCGTCGCCCCGCGCTACTCCTGAGAGCTCTGATTCACCGGGACTGCGCGGCGGCCAGGGCCTGCTGCTGCCGGGCGATCTCGGCGGGGATCGGCGGCGTGGCCGCTCCGCGCACCTGCTCGCCGATCGGGTCGAGCGCGGCGAAGTCGGCCTCGGTGAGGCGCACGTCGGCCGCGGCCGCGTTCTCGCCGAGCCGGGCGGGCTGCTTGGTGCCGGGGATCGGCACGACGCCGATCCCGTACTGCTCGCCCCGACCGATCAGCCAGGCCAGGGCGACCTGGCCGGTCGTAGCCCCGTGCGCCGCAGCGATCTGATGCACCGCCCCCAGCAGTCCGGCGTTGTGCGCCGCGTTGTCGGGGTCGTTGAATCGCGGCACCGCGCGGCGGTAGTCGGTCGCGGTCAGCTTGGCGGTCGAGGTGTAGACCCCGGTGAGGAAACCGCGTCCGAGCGGCGCGTACGGCACGAAGCCGACGCCCAGTTCTGCGCACGCCGGCAGCAGGGCCTCCTCGGCATCGCGGGTGAACAGCGACCACTCGTTCTGCACGGCGGCGATCGGGTGCACGGCGTGCGCCGCGCGCAGTTGGTCCGCGTTGATGTTGGACAGGCCGATGTGCCGCACCTTGCCCGCGTCCACCAGTTCCTTCAGCGCTGCGACGGTCTCCTCGATCGGGATCCGCGGATCGGCCAGGTGCTGGTAGTAGAGGTCGATGTAGTCGGTGCCGAGCCGGCCCAGGCTCGCGTCGCAGGCCTCGCGTACGTACGGTGCGTCGCCGCGCACGCCCTGCGGACGGCCGGTCGCCTTGTCCCGCAGCACGCCGAACTTGGTGGCCAGCACGACGTCCTCACGCCGCGCGCCGCCGAGGAACTCGCCGATCAGCTCCTCGTTTCCGCCCACGCCGTACGCGTCGGAGGTGTCGAGGAGGGTGACCCCGAGCTCCGCCGCGCGGCACAGCACGGCGAGCGATTGTTCCCGGTCCGCCGGACCGTAGAACTCGCTCATGCCCATGCAGCCGAGGCCGACCGCGGAGGTCCGCAGTCCGGTCCGGCCCAGTTCTACAGCGAACATTGATACTCCGATAATGGTAGTGAGGGGTCTGCCGGGTCCGAGCCGCACTCGTTCGGGCTGCGGCTCCGGTTCAGCCGTCGGTCGCGGACACGCCCTGGCCGACGTCGCCGTGATCGCAGCCCAGGACCACGACCGAGGCGGCGATTCCGCGCAGCCTGGACAGGGTGCGCCTGGTCTTGTTCGCGCCGACGAACGGCAGCCACCGCCCGCGGTGCCCGGCCGTGACCACCAGGCTGGTGTTGCGGTCGCCGAGCTGCCAGCAGTTGCGCAGGTTCGAGCCCGGATCCAGCGGCCGGAAGTCCCAGGGCAGGCCGTGCGGGGCGAGCATCCGGGCCACCCGCTTGAAGGTGTCGGCCTCGACCTCGTCTTCGTTGAGCAGCGCGATCGGCACCGTCATCATGGTGATCGTCGGCAGCGCGGGCCGCCGGTAGACCACGACGAGCGGAGTTCCGGCCCGCAGCGCGTGCGGCACCGCCCCGCGCACCGCGGCCAGGCTGCACAGGTCGCGGTCCACCAGGGCCACGACCTGCTTGTGCTTCTCCTGGCGCCGTGTCTCAGTACCCTGCGTTTCAGTATCCTGTGCCTCAGGCTGCATCGTGTCGGGCGGGGGCCGTCCCGGTCCGCTCTCCGGCTCACGCATCGTCGGCCCCCGGCGGGTGCAGGCTCCAGTGCTCGCGCAGGATCTCGGCGAACTCGGCCGCGCGCTCGTCCGGGAAGTGCAGCTTGGCGCCCGGCAGCTCGACCACCGCGTACGCGCCAGGGATCAGGCCACGTAGATAATGCGCCCAGGAGACCTCGAAGTGCAGGTCGGCGGTGCCCCAGACGATGAGCGTCGGCACCTGCAGCGTGCGCAGACCGGGCTCGGCCGCGAGCAGCTCCGCCGCGTCCAGGCCGGCCAGCAGCCGCTGGAAGTTGGCCGCCGCCTCGGGCGTGCCGGCCGCGCTGCCGAGATAGGTCGCGATCATCTCGTCGCTGAGGTAGGCCGGGTCCTCGTAGTTCGCGCCGAGCGAGCGCGGCGAGCGGGCGATGGCGAAGTTCGAGGTGAGCTGCGCGGCGAAGGCCACCAGCTCGCCGCGCCGGGCCAGCTCCACGGTGCCACGGAACTCCTCGTTCGGGATGTTGTCGTGCGCCTCGCAGTTGGTCAGCGTCAGGGTCCTGAGCCGTTCCGGGTGCCGGGCGGCGAAGATCTGGGTGATCGCCCCGCCGGTGTCGTTGGAGACCAGGTCGACCGACGGCAGCCCGAGCGCGTCCAGGAAGTCCTCGATCACCTCTGCGAACGCGGTGAGCGTCAGCTCCTGGGCCGGGTCCACCGGGCTCGCGCCGTGGCCGGGGAAGTCCGGCGCGAGCAGCCGGTACTCCCCGCTCAGCCGCCCGATCAGGTTGCGCCACAGGTAGTTGCAGGTACCCAGGCCGTGGATCAGCAGCACGGGGCGGCCCGCGCCGAAGTCCAGATAGCTGATCTGCCCGGAGCGGGTCTTGACGACCTTCCGGTGGGCGTCGAGCTCGGTGCTGTCCATCTGTCGGGCCTCTCTGGGTTCGACTGGCTGCTAGGTTCGGCTGGTGCTCTCTTCGAGCAGGGTGATGGCTTGCTCGGGGCAGGCCACGACGCCGCGGCGCGCCTGCGCGCCGAGCTCGGCCGGCACGTCGGCCTCGCCCATCTCGTTCATCCCGGTCTCGTCGTTGACCGTGAAGACGGACGGGACGAGCGCCGCGCACATGCCGTGGCCCATGCACCTGTCCGGGTCGACGCGAACCCTCATGCTTCTGTCCTCTCGCTCGTGCCGGGTCTCGTCCGGCCGTGGTTCAGTCCCAGGTCAGCTCAAGGCTGTGGTAGCCCCGCACGGTGGTGTAGTGCCGTCCGGGCTCGGCGCCCTCGGCGATCCGGTAGGACGGCACGCGGGCGTGCCACTCCTCGACCGCGATCCTGGCCACCTGCCGGGCCACGTGCATGCCGATGCACCGGTGCGGGCCGATGCCGAAGACCAGCTGGCGGGTTGAGGACCGCTCGTAGTCGACCTCGTGCGGGTTCTCGAACACCGCGGTGTCCATGCCGGACATGCCCCACGGGATCAGGACCAGGTCGCCCGCGCGCAGGGTGACCCCGTGCCGCTCGACGTCCTTGACCACCTTGCGGGCGGTGGCCGAGATCGGGTCGTGCCGGACCAGCTCCTCGATGACCGCGGGGATCTTCTCCGGCTCCGTACTCACCAGCTGCTGCGCCTCGGGGTGCTGCGCCAGGTAGGCGAACACGACCGAGAGCATCGCGGTGGTGGTGTCGAAGGCCGCGAGCATGTTGGTGAACGCGGCGTTGACCATCTCGTCCTGGGTCGGCGGGCGGCCGTCGAAACTGGACTTGAGCAGCTCGCTGAACACGTCGCGGCGGCCCTCCACGCCCTCGGCCCGGCGCCGGTCGATCGCGTCGCTGAAGAACTGCTGCAGCGGACGGGCCGCCTCGCGGATCTCGTCGTCGTTGCGCGCCTTGGGCAGCGCCTGGCGCAGGAACTCCTTGTACTGCAGGATCTGCGGCAGGTACTCGCGGCCGATGCCGAAGGTGATCAGGAAGACCTCGACCGGAAGCCGGGCGAGGATCTCGGCGATGAACTCGCAGCGGCCCTTCTCGACCACGGCGTCCATCGTCTCGACGATCGCCTCGCGGTACTGCGGGGTGAAGTGCCGCACCACGCCGGGGTTGAACAGGTTGGCCAGCGCCTGGCGCCACTTGCGGTGCTCGTCGCCGTCCAGCTGGATCGGGATCGCCTTCTCCTCCAGCACCCGGTGCGCCGGGATGGAGAGCACCTCGTTGGAGAAGATCTCGGGGCTGCGGGCCGCCCACTCCATGTCCTCGAAGCGGGTCAGCATCCAGTAGCCGCCGAGCTCCTCGGAGCGCACGATCGGCGCGTGCTGCTGGATCTGCTCGAAGTACGGCACCGGGTCCTGCTGCAGCCAGGGCTGGTACACGCTCCACTGCCGGATGCGCTCCTCGAGCGTGTCCGGGCCCTGGAACGGGCACACGCCCGTGGTCGCCGTCGTCGCCTCCGTCATGCTTGGCTCCCTCGGGGGACGGATGCGGGATTTCCCGCCGGCCGCCTCCGGTCGGCGGCCTGCGACCCACTATCGGCAGCCGGGCTAACGGTGGACTTGCCGTGGGCTTGCCGCGGTCTAAGGGCAGCCGGGCGGCGGCCAAGCCGCAGGCCGGGGACCGGGCGCGGGACTTGCGCGGGCGACGCCGGGCGACGGCTTTAGCGGGACCTAAGCGCCGATTCCCACACTGAGACGGGGTACGCCACGGCCGACGGCACCGAGTCGCGTCCGCCGATCGGCCCGCCGGCGAAGCCCGGCGCAAGTCCAGTGAGCCCGCCCGGGGCCTCGACGAACGGAAATCCACCATGCCCAAGCTCGCCCGGTGGTGCTTCAGGCACCGCATCCTGGTCCTGGCCGGATGGCTGGTCGCCCTGGTGGCGGTCAGCGCGCTGGCCAGTTCGATCGGAAGTAAGTACTCGAACAGCTTCACCCTGCCGGGGACGCAGAGCAGCCAGGCGCTCGACCTGCTGCAGAAGGCCGCGCCCGCGGCGAGCGGCGACGTCGACCAGATCGTGGTCGCCACGACCTCCGGCAAGGTGACCGACCCGGCCGTGCGGGAGCGGGTCGAGGCCGCGCTGGCCAAGGTCTCCCACCTGCCGCACGTCGTCGCGGTCGGCTCCCCCTATGCGGCCGGCTCCCGGCAGATCTCCACGGACGGCACGGTCGGGTTCGCCACGGTCACCTTCGACCTGCAGGCGTTCGATGTGCCGAAGGCCGCGGTGAACGCGGTGATCGACACGGCGAAGGCCGCGGCGGACGGCACCGTGCGCGTCGAGCTGGGCGGCGCGGCGATCGAGCAGGCGAACAACCCCTCGCTCGGCGGGGTCGGCTTCGGCATCCTGGCCGCCGCGATCGTGCTGTTCCTGGTCTTCGGCTCGCTGCTCGGCATGCTCCTGCCGCTGGTCACCGCGCTGGTCTCGCTCGGAACCGCGCTGGGCGTGGTCGGGCTGCTCTCGCACGCGCTGACCACGGCCTCGTACACGCCCGAGCTGGCCCTGCTGATCGGCCTGGGCGTCGGCGTCGACTACGCGCTCTTCATCGTCTCGCGCTACCGGCACGGGCTGCTGTCCGGCCAGAGCCCCGAGGACGCCGCGGCGACCGCGGCCGACACCTCGGGCCGCGCGGTGCTGTTCGCCGGCATCACAGTGTGCATCGCCGTGCTCGGCATGTTCGCGCTCGGCATCAGCTCCTTCTACAGCCTGGCCGTGGCCACCGCGCTGGCCGTGGCCTTCACCGTGATCTCGGCGCTGACGCTGCTGCCGGCGCTGCTCGGCATGTTCGGCCGCAGGGTGCTCTCCCGCCGGGTGCGCCGCCGGCTGGACTCCGGAACCGGGCCGGCGCACGTGGAACAGTCCCGGCGGATGGCCGCCTGGGCCGCCACGATCAAGCGTCGTCCGGTCGCGATCGCGGCCGCGGGCATCGCCGTGATGGCCGTGCTGGCCATCCCGTTCGCCTCGATCCACCTGGGCACCTCGGACCAGGGCAACGACCCGGCCAGCACCACCACCCGGCAGGCCTACGACCTGCTGGCGAAGGGCTTCGGGCCCGGCTTCAACGGTCCGCTGCAGCTGGTCGTCCCGCTCACCGCCGCGGACCAGCCGGCCGAGCTGACCCGGGTGCTGGCCACCATCGCCGAGCAGCCGGGCGTCGCCGCGGTCGGCGCTCCGGTCACCCTCGGCAGCCCCGGCGGCACCCGAGTGGACGTGGTCACCGTGTACCCGACCACCTCACCGCAGGACCGTGCCACCACCGACCTGGTCAAGCGGCTGCGCGGCACGGTGGTCCCGGCCGCCACCCGCGGCACCGACCTGACCGTCCTGGTCGGCGGCCTGACCGCGATCGGCATCGACTTCTCGCAGGTGATCGCCGGGAAGCTGGTGCTGTTCGTCGGCGCGATCATCCTGCTGTCCTTCCTGCTGCTGGTCGCGGTCTTCCGCAGCCTGCTGATTCCGCTCACCGCCGCGGTGATGAACCTGTTGTCGGCCGGTGCGGCCTTCGGCATCTCGACCGCCGTTTTCCAGTGGGGCTGGGGGCACCGCCTGCTGGGCATCGAGGGCGGGCCGATCGAGACCTTCGGACCAGTGCTCATCTTCGCCATCCTGTTCGGCCTGTCCATGGACTACGAGGTCTTCCTGGTCAGCCGGATGCACGAGGAGTGGCAGCACTCGAAGGACAACGCCCGCGCCGTCGGCGGGGGCCTGGCAGACGGCGGCCCGATTATCGCGGCCGCGGCCGTGATCATGGTGCTGGTCTTCGGCTCCTTCGTGCTCGGCGGCCTGCGGGTGATCAAGCTGTTCGGCTTCGGCCTGGCCGCCGCCGTGCTGCTCGACGCGCTGATCGTGCGCCTGGCCGTGGTGCCGGCGCTGATGTTCCTGTTCGGCCGGGCGAACTGGTACCTGCCGGCCGCCGTCGACCGGGCCGTCCCGCGGCTCTCGGTCGAGTCCTCGTCCGCGGAGCCGGAGCCGGAGGCCGTCGCGGTCCCGGCCGCAGAGCCGGTCCTCGACTGACCGCAGAAATAAGGAGTCTGACTGACATGACAGAACCCGTCATCGTCGTGGGCGCGGGGCCCACCGGCCTGATGCTCGCCGCCGAACTCGGCCTGGCGAGAGTGCCGGTGGTCTTCCTGGAGCGGCGCGAGGTGCCGACCTTCTGGTCGCAGGCCTTCGCCGTGCACGTGAGCTCGGTCGAGATGCTCAAGCAGCGCGGTCTCGACCGGTTCGGAGACGCACGCCGGTTCACCAACTACAACTTCGGCTTCCCCGGCCTGACCTCGATGAACGAGGACCGGCTCCCGCTCATCGTGTCCCAGCGGCGGGTGGAGCAGCTGCTCGAGGAGCGGGTGCGCGAGATCGGGGTGGAGATCCGCCGCGGCCACGAGCTGATCGGCATCGACCAGGACGAGACCGGGGTCACCGCGATCGTCCGCTCCGAGGCCGGCGAGCAGCGTATCCGCGGCGCGTATCTGGTGGGCTGCGACGGAGGGCGCAGCGTGGTGCGCAAGCTCGTCGGCATCGACTTCCCCGGCACTCCGGCCACGCTGTGCGGGCGCACCGGGGACATGGAGATCTTCAACGAGGAGTACCAGGACGGCATCCCCACCCGGATGCACGCCAAGGGTCTGGCCGCGGTGATCCGGCATCCGGACGAGCCGGGCCTGTGCCGGGCCACCGCGATCGAGTTCGGTGCGGAGCGGCCGAGCGAGGACATCCCGATCACCGCCGAGGAGTTCCGGCAGACCTTCCTGCGGGTGACCGGGATCGATCTGAAGATCGGCCGCACTCCCTGGCTGACCCGTTTCGGCGACTCGACCCGGCACGCGACCACCTACCGCACCGGCCGGGTGTTCATCGGCGGGGACGCGGCGCACATCCACTTCCCGTCGGCGGGCCAGGGCCTGAACACCGGGATGCAGGACGCGATGAACCTGGGCTGGAAGCTGGCCGGGGCGGTCAAGGGCTGGGCCTCCGAGGAGGTGCTGGACAGCTACCACGAGGAGCGGCATCCGGTCGGCCACGAGGCCTGCGTCTACCCGCAGGCCCAGCTGGCGCTGATGTACCCGCCGGAGAAGGCGGCGCCGCTCAGCGAGCTGATCGGCACGCTGGTGAAGTTCCCGGAGGTGAGCAAGTACCTGATCGAGCGCTCCACCGGCCTGGGCATCCGCTACCAGACCAAGTACGACGGGCAGTTCCCCGGCGGCCATCCCCTGCTCGGCAAGCGCATTGCCGACTATCCGCTGGAGACCGGGGGCGGTGCCACGAGCGTCGCGCGCACTCTGCACGCGGGACGCGGGGTCGTGCTCGACTTCGGCGGTGCCGCGAACGCGGACCTGTCCGACTGGGCCGACCGGGTCGACCTGGTCCCGGCCCGGCCTGTCGCCGAAGCCGAGGCTGCCGCCCTGGTGATCCGTCCGGATGGCCACGTGGCGTACGTCGACCCGGACGGCGGCGACGTGGACGGCCTGCGCAATGCGCTGACGTACTGGTTCGGCGAGCCGACGCAGCACTGATCCGCCGACCCCGTCGCGGACCGGCCAGGGCACTACGATTGCCGACGCCGGGCCGCGACGGGGGCGATTGCGCATCGATGGAGGAGACCATGGCTCAGACCCCGCCGAACGGCGAGCGGTGGACCGCGCACCGGGTGCCCGACCAGAGCGGGCGGACCGCGGTGGTGACCGGGGCGAACTCGGGGATCGGCTTCGAGGCGGCCCGGATCCTGGCCGAGCGCGGCGCCGCCGTAGTGCTGGCCTGCCGCGACCGCGCCCGCGCCGAGGAGGCGATCCGCCGGATCAGGACGGGCGCCCCGGAGGCCGAACTGCGCTTCGTGCAGCTCGACCTGGGCTCGCTGGACTCGGTACGGCGAGCCGCCGCGCAGTTGCGCGACGCCCCGGGCAGGATCGACCTGCTCATCAACAACGCCGGCGTGATGTGGCCGGCGCAGGGCACCACACAGGACGGCTTCGAGCTGCAGTTCGGCATCAACCACCTGGGGCACTTCGCACTGACCGGCCTCCTGCTCGGCGCGCTTTGTCCGGTGCCGGGCTCGCGGGTAGTCACCGTCAGCAGCATCGGCCACCGCTCCGGCGTGATCCGCTTCGACGACCTGCAGTCCGAGCGGACGGCCTACAACCGCGGCGCCGCCTACGCCCAGTCGAAGCTGGCGAACCTGCTGTTCGCCTACGAGCTGCAGCGCCGGCTCGCGGCGGCGGGGGCCGAGACCGCGGGACTGGCCGCGCACCCCGGCACGGTGAGCACCGGTCTGGCCCGCTATGTCGGGCCGGGGACCCGGGCCACCGTGCGGCTCGTCGTGCTCGCCGCGGGTCAACGCAGTGCGCTGACGGGGGCGTTGCCCACGCTGCGCGCGGCGACCGACCCGGATGCGCACGGCGGGGAGTACTACGGCCCCGACGGGCGTGGCGAGTTCAGGGGATACCCGGTGGCGGTGAAGTCCACGGCCGCCTCGCATGATGCCGCCGCGGCGGAGCGGCTGTGGCTCGAGTCCGAGCGGCTGACCGGGGTTGCCTACGAGTTTGGATCGTGCGGATCCTGATCAGACACGTTCCGGCTGGAGGTGTTCTGGACACGAGGAGGCCGTCGGCGGCCGGGACTGCTCCCGGCTGCCGACGGCCTCCTCTCGTTCGCCGTCCCGCGAGCTCAGGATCCGGGTCCGAACCAGTACTCGAGCACGGTCCGCAGTGCGTCGAGTTCGGCCGTCGCATCGGGTGAGTCAGTGGCCCAGGCCACGTAACCGTCCGGCCTGACCAGCAGGGCGCGCGCCGGGACCGCCTGGTCCCCGCAGGCGGCGACGACGAGGTCGACGCGGTCCTTCCAACCGGCCGCGCACTGCGCCAGGGTCGCCGTGGCGGAAAGGTCCAAGAGCAGCGGGCGCGCATTGCGCAGCAGTTCGGCCAGCCGCACCCGGCCGTCCGACTCGCCGTCCGCAGTCCGCAGGTCGAGATCGGGGGCCCACCGGCCGGTGAGCGGGTGGGCGTCGGCGAGGTCGAGCGGACCCGATGCGTACCGGACGTCGGCACCGGCCATCAGCCTCGCCACCGTGCGGACCCCGTGGTCGCTCTCGAGCAGTTCGCCGAAGACCCCGCGCAGGGCGGTGACGTCGGTGCCCGGGGCCAGCAGGGCCGTCTGCGCCTGAGTCGACATCAACACCCGCTCGCCCACCGGATGCCGCTCGGCGTAGTACGTGTCCAGCAGGCCGGGCGGCGCCCAGCCGAGCACGCTGCCGGCCAGCTTCCAGGCGAGGTTCACCGTGTCCTGCAACCCGAGGTTGAGCCCCGGGCCGTTGATCGCGCCGTGCACGTGGGCCGCGTCTCCGGCCAGCAGGACCCGGCCCTCCCGGTAGCGGTCGGCCTGCCTGCTGTTGCCGCAGATCCGGAACAGCCGGTGCGGCCCGGGGCCGGCGGGTACGCCCAGCGGCAGATCGGCGCCGAGCACCCGCCGGATGCTCTCGCGCAGCTCGTCCAGCGTCATCTCAATATTCTGGTCAACTGAGGACCGGCCCCACTCGGTGACCCCCACCACGTGGACGCCCGGCTTGAAGATGCCGATGGCGAAGACCCCGGCGGCAGTGCGGGTCATCCCGAACGGCACCCGGCCCAGCTCGGGCAGTTCGAGCCAGCGGTCGCGCTGCAGCAGGTCGGTCGGCCCGGACTCGCCGCCGAGCACCGAGTCGGGCAGCACCACGTCCGCGGCCCGCAGCACCACGTCCTGGTCCCCGGTGTCGGGGAAGCCGATGCCGGCCTGCTTGCGCACGGTGCTGCTCGATCCATCGCAGCCGACGAGGTACTCGGCCTCGAAGACGTGTACCGCGCCGTCGCCGCGCGCCTCGACCCGCACACCCCGGTCGTCCTGGGTGAAGCCGAGCACCTCGTAGCCGCGGCGGATCTCGGCGCCCAGCTCGAGGGCGCGCCGTTCCAGGGCCTGCTCGAACTGCGGCTGCGCGACCGGCAGCAGATACAGCGGGTTGTCGTCCAGACGGCGCAGGTCGAGGTACAGGCCGCCGAAGTTGAAGTAGGGCATCGGGACGGGCGTGGCCCGGCCGTCGGCGAGCCGCGCGAACAGCCCGCGCCGGTCGAGCAGCTGGACCACCCGGCCCACCAGTCCCTGCGCCCGGATCGGCCGTCCGCCGTGCTCCCGCTCGCGCTCCAGCACCAGCGGCCGGACCCCGGCCAGACGCAGTTCGCAGGCCAGCATCAGTCCGTTGGGACCGCCGCCGGCGATGACGACGTCGTAGGTCATGAGGAGTTCCTCCTCCGATCGGGCATCAGCGCACTGCGGATGCTCACTCCGCGATCCTCGGTCCGGGACCTAAGCCGCCGCTGTCCCGACCCTAAAAGCGGGGCGGACGGCGGGGCCGACGGGAAGCCGCCAAAGCGAGGCTTTAGCTGCAGGGGTCAGCATTGCCGCGCGGCGGCGACTAGGCCGCCGCCGGACCCCGGTCACGTGCCCGGACCACGGGCGCATATCAGGACGCGGATCGCGGACGCACAGCATCGCCGCGGCACCGGCACGGTCCCGGCGGAACCCCCCCGGAAGGTGGAGAGATGGGCATCGTCGGCCAGCGTGTCGTCGTCATCGGCGGCACTTCAGGGATCGGATTGGCGGTCGCCGGAGCGGTGGCCCGCGGCGGGGGCGTCCCGATCGTGGCGTCCAGCACCAAGGAACGGATCGACGAGGCCGTCGAGGCGCTCGGCGGCGCGGCCGAGGGCCACCGGGTCGACGCGGGCGACGAGGACTCGATCCGGGCGCTGTTCGCCCAGGTCGGCGAGTTCGACCACCTCGTCTACACCGCCGGACCGTACCTGCTGTTCAAGTCCCTCGCAGAGGTCTCACTCGCCGAGGCGCGCGACTCCTTCGACGTGCGGTACTGGGGCGCGTTCGCCGCGGCCAAGTACGCGACGGCGGGGCTGCGTCCGGGCGGTTCGATCGTGTTCACCTCGGGCATCATCTCAGCGCGCCCCGCGGCGAACCTGGCCGCACCGGTCAGCGCCACCGGCGCGGTGGAGGCGCTGACCCGGGCCCTGGCCGTCGAACTCGCCCCGATCCGGGTGAACGTCGTACGGCTCGGTCCGGTCGGCCGCAAGCCGGAGGAGGGCAGCGAGCACGACCAGGGGGAGCTCTACCAGCAGATTCGCGACAAGTTGCTGATCAAGCGGATGGGAACGCCCCAGGAGGCGGCCGCGGGATATGTGCACCTGCTCGAGAACGGTTTCATCACCGGATCGGTGGTCACCCTCGATGGCGGTTATATTCTGGTCTGACCGGTTTTCGGCAGCTGGGTCAGGGTTCGATCAACGGTCTGATCACGTCCTCGACCACGGCCTCGACATAGTCGTCCGGGACCGTCGGCGCGACCGTGACGGCGTACTGGATGAGCATCGCCGGCCCGACGGCCGCCACCCGCTCGTTCGCCGACCCGGGGCGCAGCACTCCCGCCGCGCAGCCGCGCTCCAACGTGTCGAGTATCCGCTGCCGGCACGGATCCATCACCCGCTGCTGCACCATCACGTGCAGGAAGTCCGCCGCAGCCGCGCCGGCCTGCTGCTTCACGCTCTGGAACGCGTGGTCGTGAGTGAAGTCCATCGCGTCGCGCATGGTGCGCAGGACGGCGCGCACCTCGGCGACCGGATCGTCGCCGGCGGGCACCGCGGCCGGATCGGGCAGCACGCTGCCGAGGGCCTCGGTGACCAGGGCGTCCTTGTTCGGCCAGCGGTGGTAGAGCGCCGCCTTGCCGGTTCCGGCCGCGGCGGCCACGCTCTCCATGGTCAGCCCGGCGTAGCCGACCTCCCGCAGTTGCTCGAGCGCGGCCGCCAGGATCGCCTGCTGGAGCACCGCTCCACGCCGCCGGGGGGCGCCACGACCGGCGGCCGGCCGGGTGGCGGTCGTCGAACTCACCTGTTCACCTCGGGACTCGCTTCCGTGACGGAGCGCTTGCACACCGCGCCCCGTCGTCATATAGTGAACGTCACGTTCACTAGTTTTGCTCAGTACCTTCCATGATGAGGCTCCGGAGGAGCACATGTCTACAGCAACGCCAACCAACCCGGTATCTCCCGCTCCGGGCGCGGCGCGTTACGGGGGGCGGCTCGGCATCACGCTCGCCGTGATCCTGTGCAGCCAGTTCATGGTCGGCCTCGACTCGACCGTGGTGAACATCGCGCTGCCGCGCATCCACGACGCACTGCACTTCACCCCGACCGGCCTGGCCTGGGTGACCAGCGCCTACATGCTCTCCTTCGGCGGCCTGCTGCTGCTCGGCGGGCGGGTCGGCGACATCCTCGGCCGGCGGCGGATGTTCATCGCCGGCCTGCTGCTGTTCGCCGCGGCCTCACTCCTCGGCGGGTTCGCGCCGACCTCCGGCTGGCTGCTGGCGGCACGGGTCGCCCAGGGCGTGGGCGCGGCCCTGGCCGCCCCGAACTCGCTGGCGCTGATCACCACCAACTTCCCCGAGGGCCCGCAGCGCAACCGGGCGCTCGGCGCGGTGGCCGGCTCGTACGCGGCCAGCCTGGTGCTCGGGCTCATCGCCGGCGGCATGCTGGTGGCCTGGGCCTCCTGGCGCTGGGTGATGTTCATCAACGTGCCGATCGCAGTGGTCGTACTCATTCTCGCGCCGCTGTTCATCAACGAGGCGCCGCGGCACCCGGGCAGGTTCGACGTCCCGGGCGGGGTGCTGTCCACCGCGGGCATGGGCACGCTGGTCTACGGCTTCCTGCACGCGGCCTCCGCAGGCTGGAACAACACGGTGACCATCGGCACGCTCGCCGCCTCCGTCGTACTGGTGGCCGGATTCGTGGCGGTCGAGACGCGCACCGAGCACCCGATCACCCCGCTGCGGTTGCTGGCCAACCGCAACCGCTCCGCCGCCTACCTGAACCTGATGATCCTCACCGGCCCGATGGCGGCGATGAACTTCTTCGTCACCCAGCTCGTCCAGACGGTCCTGCACTACAGCCCGCTCAGCGCCGGAGTCGCGTTCCTGCCGATGGCCGCCGGGCTGATGGTCGCGGGCGGCCTGACCGCCCAGGCCATGCAGCGCATCCCGCGCGCCCCGATCGTCATCTTCGGATCGGCGCTGATCGTGGTCGGCATGGTGTGGCTCGCGCAGATCTCGGTCACCTCGAGCTACCTCGGCGGCGTGGTCGGCCCGATCACGCTGTTCGGCGCGGGCGCGGGCATCGCGTTCACCGCCCTGAACGAGGTGATCCTCTCCGGAGTCTCGCCGCAGGACTCGGGCGCGGCGTCCAGCCTGCTGGAGGCCACCCAGTGGATCGGGAGCGTGCTCGGCCTGAGCATCCTGGTCACCATCTTCGGGACCGCCGCGCGCAGCGCGACCCTGCACCCCGCGACAGGGCTGACGGCTGATCAGGCTTCCCACTACGCACTGGTGCACGGCATGGGGATGGTCTTCGTGGCCTCACTCGCGTTCATCGGCGCCGCGCTGATCGTGACTGTGCTCGGCATCCCGCGGGGACCGGTGGCCCCCGCCGCCGGCGCCACCGCGGACGGGGACGACGAGGTACCCGCGGCGGCTCCCGTGGGCGCTCAGTAATCCGGTGGGCCGGCGGGTCCCGCCATGGTTCCGGCCGCCGGGACCCGCCGCCCGCGCTTCCTCCAGCTCCAACCCGATATACGAACGGATCGTGAGAAATGCGCCACGTGAACCTCGGAGAGACCGGACCCGCGGTGTCCGTCATCGGCCTCGGCTGCATGGGCATGAGCGAGCTGTACGGTCCCGCGGCGGACCGGGACCAGTCGCTCTCCGTGCTGCACCGCGCGGTGGAACTCGGGGTCACCTTCCTCGACACCTCCGACACCTACGGGGTCGGCCACAACGAGGAACTGCTGCGGGACTTCCTGCGGGAGTCGGACCGGGACGCCCTCGTGCTGGCGACGAAGTTCGGCGCCGTGCGCGACCCGGTCTCCCGGGCCCCGCTGGCCCTGCGCGGCGATCCGGCATACGTGCCCGAGGCCTGCGACGCGAGCCTGCGACGGCTCGGGGTGGACCACATCGATCTGTACTATCCGCACTTCCCCGATCCGAACACCCCGATCGAGGAAACCGTGGGCGCCCTCGCCGAGCTGGTCAAGGCGGGCAAGGTCCGCCATCTCGGGCTGTCGAACGTGTCCGCCGACCAGCTGCGCCGCGCGGCCGGGATCCACCCGATCGCCGCGGTGCAGAACGAGTGGTCCCTGTTCAGCCGGGAGGCCGAGGACGAATTGGTGGGCACGTGCGTGGAGCTCGCAGTGGGCTTCGTTCCGTACGCGCCGCTCGGCCGGGGATTCCTCACCGGGGCCTACACCTCGACCGACGGTCTCGCCCAAGGGGACTTCCGGCTCGGGGTGCCCAGATTCCAGGGCGAGAACGCGCAGCACAACCGACGCTTGCTCGACCCGGTCCGACAGGTGGCCCGCGCGCACGAGGCGACCCCGGCCCAGGTGGCGCTGGCCTGGTTGATCCAGCGGCGCGAGGCGCTCGGCGTGACGGTCGTGCCGATTCCCGGCACCAGGCGGCGCGAGCGCGTCGAGGAGAACGCCGCCGCGGCCGAGCTGCGCCTCACCGAGGTCGAACTGGCGGCGCTGGAGCCCATCGGCGGACAGGTGGCCGGGGCCGCCTGGCCGCCCGTGCCGCCCGAGATCGCCCGGATGTTCGGGCGGGAGTCCCGGTAGCTGTGAACACGATGCCTGCGACGGCGGTTTCCCCGGAAGCCGATGCCAATGACTCAGCAGCCTTTGAACCGGTGTCTGTTGAAACTGTGCGCACCGGCTCGGCGCGGCGGGGGGCGGCGGTGCGCGCGGCGATCCGCGCGGCGGCGTTCGAGCTGCTCGGGGACCTGGGCTACGACCAGCTGAGCATCGACGCCGTGGCCACCCGGGCGCGCGCGAGCAAGGCCACCGTCTACCGGTGGTGGCCGGGGAAGCCGGACCTGGTCGCCGAGGTGGTGGCGCACTACTTCGAGGAGCGCCGGGAGCCGCCGGACACCGGCAGCCTGCGCGGCGACCTGATCGCGCTGCTGCTGCTCGCGCACGCCGGGGCGCAGGGCGCGCACGGCCGGGCCTTCAACGGGCTGATGACCGCGGCGGCCCGGGAGCCGGCGCTGGCCCACGCGCTGCGCGGGTGCATGTCGCTCTCGCGAGCCGCGCTGCACGAGACCGTGGTGCGGCGCGCGGTGCAGCGCGGCGAGCTTGAGTCGGGCGCACGTGCCGAACTGCTGCAGCGGATCGTGCAGGGGCTGGTCTTCACGGCCGGACTGTGGACTGTTGAGCCCTGCGACGAGCGGCTGGCTGCGGAGCTGGTGGACGGCGTGCTGATTCCGGTGCTGGGGGCGGGTTGACTCTGCCGGCCCGCCGCATCGGGGCTTCGAGCGGCGGGAAAGATCCACCTTAGAACGGTTTCAGCGGCCCCTCCGAGGATGGCGTAAACACACGCCAGCGGAGGGGCCGGCTCTTGAACGACGTCGATGAGCTCAAGCAGTTCGCGGTCATCCACGCGCGCGCCCAGCAGATCGCCGAGCCGGCCCTCGCGGGGGTGCTGGCACGGATCGAGCACGACGACGAGGGCCCCGGCTCGTGGGTCGGCGAGTGGTCGCGCGCGGCCGCCGCGGCGGATTCCGGCGGCGACCTGCTGGGGGCGAGCCGCCTGTACACGATGGCCCGCTTCCCCTATGTGGACGGGGGCGCCCGGCAGGAGGCGCTGGAGCGCGCGCAGAGCTGCTTCGAGCGCTGGGTCGCTCAGGAGGGCGCCGGGCTGCGGCCGCTCGATGTGTCGCTGCCCGGCGGGCGGGTACGCGCCTGGACCAGCGGCCGGCCCGGGGCCGGAGACCCCTACGCGCTGCTGATGGGCGGCATCGTCAGCACCAAGGAGCAGTGGGCTCCGACCCTGCTGCGGCTGCGCCGGTTCGGGATCAGCGGGCTGGTGACCGAGATGCCGGGGGCCGGCGCCAACACCCTGCGTTACGACTCCGACAGCCCGCTGATGCTCTCGGCACTGCTCGACGAGGCCGGCGTGGTCGCCGGTCCGGGCCGCGCGGCCGGGGTGCACGCGATGGCGATGAGCTTCAGCGGCCACCTCGCGCTGAGCGCGGCGCCGCAGGACGCCCGGATCAGGAGCCTGATCACGGTCGGCGCGCCGATCCACGACTTCTTCACCGACGCGGCCTGGCAGCGCGCGCTGCCCCGGGTGACCGTCGAGACCCTCGCGCACCAGGCCGGCGTGAAGCCGGACGAACTGGGCGAGCGACTGCGCGGCCGCGCCTTCGCGCCGAAGCGGCTCGCCGAGCTGGACCTGCCGATCGCCTACGTCGCCAGCCGCCGCGACGAGATCATCCCGGCCTCGGACATCAGGCTGCTCAAACAGCACGTCCGGCGGCTGAGCCTGCTCGAGCACGACGACGTGCACGCCTCGCCCGCGCACACCGCGACGACCGGTCCCTGGCTCGTCCTGTCGCTGCTGCGCGCGGCCCGTACCCGCGCCCTGCAACGCACCGTGCTGCGCGGCGCGATCCCGCCGCTGCGGGCCCTCGATGCTCTGCGTTCCCGCACCCGTATCCCGTCGACGCCGAAGGGCAACTGATCGCGATGACGAAGACTCAGGGTAACTCTGCGCAGAGGGCGGACCGGCAGGAGCCGGTCGCGATCGTCGGTATGGCGTGCAGGCTGCCCGGGGCGGCCGGTCCCGAGGCGTTCTGGGAGCTGCTGCGCAGCGGGACCAGCGCGATCGGCACGGTGCCCGGGGACCGGTGGGACCCCGACGCGCTGCCCGCCGGAACGACAGCGGCCGAGGCAGACAAGCTGCGCCGGGGCGGGTTCCTGGAGCGGGTCGACGCGTTCGACGCGCCGTTCTTCGGGGTCTCCCCGCGCGAGGCGGCCGCGATGGACCCGCAGCAGCGGCTGCTGCTGGAGCTGTCCTGGGAGGCGCTGGAGGCCGCCGGGACGATCCCCGCCGACCTGGCCGGCACCCGGACCGGCGTGTTCGTCGGGAACATGTGGGACGACTACGCGAAGCTGACCGCGCAGTACGGAGTCGACGCGATCAGTCCGCACACGATCACCGGGCTGCACCGCGGCATCATCGCCAACCGCGTGTCCTACACCCTGGGCCTGCGCGGCCCCAGCCTCACCGTGGACGCGGCGCAGGCCTCCTCGCTCGTGGCGGTGCACCTGGCCTGCGAGAGCCTGCGCGCCGGGGAGGCGACGCTCGCGCTGGCCGGCGGGGTGAACCTCAACCTGATCGCGGAGAGCAGCCTGACCGCCGCACGGTTCGGCGGCCTTTCGCCGACCGGCGAGTGCTACACCTTCGACGCGCGGGCCAACGGTTTCGTGCGCGGCGAGGGCGGCGCGGTCGTGGTACTCAAGCCGCTGTCCGCGGCGCTGCTGGACGGCGACCGCATCCACGCGGTGATCCGCGGCAGCGCAGTGAACAACGACGGCACCACCACCGGCCTGACCGTGCCGAGCGCGGCGGCGCAGGAGGACGTCATCCGGCTCGCGCGCGAGCAGGCCCGGGTGGCGGCGGCCGACGTGCAGTACGTCGAGCTGCACGGCACCGGCACTCCGGTCGGCGACCCCATCGAGGCGGCGGCGCTGGGCGCGGCCCTCGGCGCGGGCCGGCCGAAGCGCGCGGCGCTGGCGGTCGGTTCGGCCAAGACGAACGTCGGGCACCTGGAGGGCGCCGCCGGAATCGTCGGCCTGGTCAAGGCGGTACTGGCGATCGAGCACCGGCAGCTGCCGCCGAGCCTGAACTTCGAGAGCCCGAACCCGCGCATCCCGCTGGAGGAGCTGCGGCTGCGGGTGCAGACCGAGCTGGGGCCGTGGCCCCGGCCGCGCCGGCCGCTGCTGGCCGGGGTGAGCTCCTTCGGCATGGGCGGGACCAACTGCCACGTGGTGCTGGACGCGCCGCCGGTCGTCGCCGGGGAGGAGCGGCGCCGGTCCGCCGCCCCGCTGCCGGTCCCGGTGCCCGTGCCGGTCTCGGCGCGCACACCGGAGGCGCTGCGCGCGCAGGCTGCGCAGCTGGTGGGCGTGGTTGACGGGTTGTCAGCGGGGTTGTCAGCGGAGGCGTCCGACGGGGCGTTGGGAGACTTGGCGGAGTCGCTGGCGGCTCACCGCTCGACGTTCGAGCAGCGCGCCGTGTTGCTGGTGGAGGACCTCGGGCAGTTGCGCGCCGGGCTCGACGCCCTCGCTCAGGGGGAGAGCTCTGCGACGCTCGTGGAGGGCAAAGCGGCGCGGGGCGGTCTGGCGTTCCTGTTCCCGGGGCAGGGCAGCCAGCGTCCCGGAATGGGCAGCGGGCTCTACCGGCGCTATCCGGTGTTCGCCGCGGCGTTGGACGAGATCTGCGGGCACTTCGACCGGCATCTGGACCGTCCGCTGCGTGAGGTGATGTTCGCCGAGGCGGGTAGCGACGATGCCGGATTACTGGATCAGACATCTTATACGCAGCCCGCACTGTTCGCGCTGGGCGTCGCGCTTGGCCGGCTGGCCGGGTCGGCGGGGCTGCGTCCCGACTTCCTGATCGGGCACTCGGTGGGCGAGCTGGCCGCCGCGCACGTGGCCGGGGTGCTCTCGCTGCCGGACGCCTGCGCGCTGGTCGCCGCGCGCGGCCGGCTGATGCAGTCGGTCTCCGCGCACGGCGCGATGGCCGCGCTGCAGGGTACCGCCGAGGAGGCGGCGGCGCTGCTGGCCGGGCGCGAGCACGAGGTCGCGATCGCCGCGGTGAACGGCCCCGACAGCGTGGTCATCTCCGGTGACCGCGACGCAGTCCTCGAACTCGCCGCGGCCTGGAAGGCGAACGGCCGCAAGGCGCGGGCACTGCGGGTGAGCCACGCGTTCCACTCCCCGCACATGGACGCGATCCTCGACGAGTTCCGCGAGGTCGCGGCCGGCCTGGAGTTCCGCCCGGCGCAGGTCGCCGTGGTCTCGAACCTGACCGGGCAGCTCGCCACCGACGCGGAACTGGGCTCCGCCGACTACTGGGTCGGGCACGTGCGCGGCGCGGTCCGCTTCATGGACGGCGTGCGCTGCCTGATCGGCAACGGGGTCGCGACCTGCCTGGAGTTGGGCCCGGATGCAGTACTGATCGGGATGGCGCGAGAGGTCCTCGCCGCCGAGGACGCGAGCAGTCGGCCGGTCGTGGCGATGGCTCCGGCGTTGCGCCGGGACGCGCCTGAAGTGCTGAGCCTGCTGAGCGCGCTGTCGCGGGCGCACGTGAACGGGGCTTCGGTGCGGTGGCCGGAGCTGGTCGGTGGCGCCCGTCGAAACCGCCTTGTGCTGCCTACCTATCCGTTCCAGCGGCAGCGTTACTGGATTGACGGGACGCGTACGGCGACGCTTGCGTTGAGTGGGTCGGCCGGTGACGCCGCAGCGCAGGAGCCGGAGTCGCAAGACGCTGCGGCGACGACCGGGATGGTCACCGCGCTGGCTCGGCGGGTGGCCGGGCTGGCGCCCGCGGATCAGGAGCGGCTGCTGCTGGAGCGCATCCGCGCGGAGGTCGCCTCGGTCCTCGGCCACGTGACCCCGGAGACGGTGGACCCGGCCACGGCCTTCGGCGAGCTGGGCTTCGACTCGTGGACCGCCGGGGAGCTGCGCGACCGGCTGGAGGCGGCCACCGGGCTGAGCCTTTCCAGCACCCTGATCTACAACCACCCGACCCCGACGGCGCTGTCCCGGCACCTGCGCGAGGAGCTCGCGGGCGGGGCGGCTGCCGAGCCCGCCGAGCGGCCGATGCGCGCGGGGTACGACGAGGAGCCGCTGGCGATCGTCGGGATGGCCTGCCGCTATCCCGGGGGCGCGAACTCCCCGGAGGCGCTGTGGCGGCTGGTCGACGAGGGCGTCGACGCGATCTCGGCGTTCCCGGACAACCGCGGCTGGGACGTGGACGGGCTCTACGACCCGGACCCGGCGAAGCCGGGCACCTCGTACGTACGCGACGGCGGCTTCCTGCACGACGCGGACGAGTTCGACCCCGGATTCTTCGGGATCAGCCCGCGCGAGGCAGCCGCGATGGATCCGCAGCAGCGGCTGTTGCTGGAGACCGCGTGGGAGGCGCTGGAGCGCGCCGGGATCAACCCGGCCTCGCTGCACGGCAGCCAGGCCGGGGTGTTCGTCGGCGCCACGGCGCAGGACTACGGGCCCCGGTTGCACGAGGCCGCGTCAGGCTTCGAAGGGTACGTGCTGACCGGCGGCACCACGAGCGTGGCGTCCGGCCGGCTGTCCTACACGCTCGGCCTCGGCGGCCCGGCGGTCACCGTGGACACCGCCTGCTCCTCGTCCCTGGTGGCCATGCACCTGGCGAGCCAGGCGCTGCGCGCGGGCGAGTGCTCGCTGGCGCTGGCCGGCGGCGCGACCGTGATGGCCTCGCCGGGCATGTTCGTCGAGTTCAGCCGGCAGCGCGGGCTGGCCGCGGACGGCCGGATCAAGGCCTTCGCCGCGGCGGCCGACGGCACCGGCTGGGGCGAGGGCGTCGGGCTGGTCGTGCTGGAGCGGCTCTCGGACGCACGGCGCAACGGGCACCGGGTGCTGGCGCTGCTGCGCGGATCTGCGATCAACCAGGACGGGGCGAGCAACGGGCTGAGCGCGCCGAGCGGGCCCGCGCAGGAGCGGGTGATCCGGCAGGCGCTGGCCAACGCGGGACTGACGGCGGATCAGGTGGACGCGGTCGAGGCGCACGGGACCGGGACGACGCTGGGTGATCCGATCGAAGCGCAGGCCCTGCTCGCTACGTATGGCCAGGCGCGTCCGGACGACCGGCCGCTGTGGCTGGGATCGTTGAAGTCGAATATCGGGCACAGCCAGGCCGCCGCCGGAGTCGGCGGCGTGATCAAGATGGTGATGGCCCTCAAGAACGGCACGCTGCCGCGGACCCTCCACGTGGACACCCCCTCCGCCCACGTGGACTGGACCCGCGGCGGCGTGTCACTCCTCACCGAGCCGGTGGAGTGGCCCCGCGGCGACCGCACTCGCCGCGCCGGCGTCTCGTCCTTCGGAATCAGCGGCACCAACGCGCACGTAGTGCTCGAGGAACCGCCGACCGAGGACACCGGCTCGGTGCAAGAGCCCGAGACGCAGCAGGGCGGGCCGCTCGCCTGGGTGCTCTCGGCCCGCAGCGCCGCCGCGCTCACCGCGCAGGCCGGGCAGCTGCACGCCCGCGCGCTCGCCGAGCCGGGTCTCGGCGCGGCGGAGATCGGGCACGCCCTGCTCGCCTCGCGCGCCCTGCTCGACCACCGCGCGGTGCTCGTCGGCGCGGACCGCGAGTCCCTGCTGACTTCGCTGGCGGCGCTGGCCGAGGGCGGCGAGGCCGCCGGGCTGGTCCGCGGCGTGGCCCGCGAGCCGGGCCGGACCGTGTTCGTCTTCCCGGGCCAGGGTTCGCAGTGGCTCGGGATGGCCCGCGGGCTGCTGGAGGGCTCCGCGGTGTTCCGCGACCGGCTGGCCGCGTGCGCCGAGGCCCTGGCCCCGCACGTGGACTGGTCGCTGCTCGACGTGCTGACCGGCGCGCCGGGCGCCGCGGACCCGGACCGGGTGGACGTGGTGCAGCCCGCGCTGTTCGCGGTGCTGGTGTCGCTGGCCGAGCTGTGGGGCTCGTTCGGCGTGCGCCCGGACGCGGTGGTCGGGCACTCGCAGGGCGAGATCGCCGCCGCCGTGGTCGCGGGCGGCCTGTCCCTGGAGGACGGCGCCCGGGTGGTCGCGTTGCGCAGCCAGGCGATCGCGCGCGAGCTGGCCGGGCGCGGCGGGATGCTGTCCGTCACCCTGCCGGTCGGGCGGGTCGAGGAGCTGCTGGGCCGCTGGGCCGGGCGGCTCGGCGTGGCCGTGGTCAACGGGCCGGGCGCCACGGTGGTCTCCGGGGACCCAGAGGCGCTGGAGGAGCTGCGGGCCGAGTGCGAGACCGCCGGGGCGCGGGCCAGGTTCGTGCCGGTGGACTACGCCTCGCACTCGCCCCAGGTCGAGGCGATCCGCGAGACGCTGCTCGAACTGCTCGCCGGAATCAGGCCCCGTACATCGGCGGTCGCATTCTACTCCACGGTGACCGGCGGCCTGCTGGACACCGCGGGCCTCGACGCGGAGTACTGGTACCGCAACCTGCGCCAGACGGTCCGCTTCGACGAGACGGTCCGGGTGCTGGCGGCCGACGGGCACCGGGTGTTCATCGAGTCCAGCCCGCACCCCGTGCTCACCGGGGGCGTCCAGGAGACGCTGGACGAGACCGGCTCGAACCACGTGGTGGCCGGCTCGCTGCGGCGCGACGACGGCGGACTCGACCGGTTCCTGGCCTCCGCGGCCGAGGTCTTCGTGCGCGGCGTACCGGTGGACTGGTCCCCGGTCTGCCCGGACCGCGGCGCGGGCGTCGTGGACCTGCCGACCTATCCGTTCCAGCGCCGGCGGTACTGGTTCGAGGGCACGGCCGACGGCGACGTGAGCACCGCGGGGATCGACTCCGCGCAGCACCCGCTGCTGGGCGCGGCCTTGCCGATCGCCGGCCGTGACGGCGCGGTGCTGACCGGCCGGCTGGCCCTGCGCACCCAGCCCTGGCTGGCCGACCACGGCGTGCTGGACACGGTCGTGCTGCCCGGCACCGCCTTCGTGGAGCTGGCGCTGCGGGCCGGGGCGCAGGTCGGCTGCGACCGGCTGGACGAGCTGACCCTGGAGGAGCCGCTGGTCCTGCCCGAGCGCGGCGCGGTGCGCCTGCAGGCGGCAGTGGACGCGCCGGACGGCTCCGGGCGGCGCGCGGTGACGGTGTATTCGAGTCCTGACGAGCAGGGCGGCGAGGGCCGGTGGACCCGGCATGCCTCCGGCCTGGTCTCGACCGGGGACGGCGCCGCGCCGGGCCGTGCGTCCGGACGGGCCGCGGCCTGGCCTCCGGCGGGGGCGGAGCCCCTCGACGTGCCGGAGCTGTACACCAGGCTGGCCCGGCTCGGCTACGTGTACGGCCCGGTGTTCCAGGGCGTGCACGCGGCGTGGCGGCGCGGCGGGGAGACCTTCGTGGAGCTGCGGCTGCCGAGCGCGCAGCGGGCCGAGGCGGGCCGGTTCGGCGTGCACCCGGCGCTGCTCGACGCGGCGCTGCACACGGTCGTCGGCGCGGTCGAGGCGGACGGCGGCGACGTGCTGCTGCCGTTCTCCTTCGAGGGCGTGCGGCTGCACGCCTCGGGTGCCTCGACCCTGCGCGCAAAGATCAGCACGCTGCGACCTGGCGCGGTGGCCCTGGAGCTGACCGACGCCTCGGGCGCCCCCGTGGTCTCCATCGACGCGCTCACGCTGCGGCCGATCTCGCCGGAGCGGCTCGCGGCCGCGCGCGGCGGCGACCGGGCGCCGCTGCTGGACCTGGAGTGGGACCGGATCGAGCTGGGCGGCGCACCGTCGGGCGGCGTCACGACCCCGCGGGGCGCGCATTGGGCCGTGCTCGGCTCGGACGACGCCGGACTCGGCTCCGTGCTGGACGGCGCGGACGTCACCGTGCACGAGGACCTTTCGACGCTGCGGGCCGCGATCGACGGCGGCACGCCGTTCCCCGACGTCGTCGTGGTGCCGTTCCCGAGCCCGCCCTGCGGCACCGCCGAGGCCCTGGCCTCGCGCTCGCTGATGGCCGCGTACCAGGCGCTCGGCCTGATCCAGTACTGGATGCTCGGCGATCAGTTCCCTGATACGCCTCTGGTGTTCCTCACCCACGGCGCGGTGTCCACCGACCCGCGGGAACTGCCCGATCCGGTCCAGGCCGCGCTGTGGGGCGTGGTGCGCACCGCGCAGACGGAGCAGCCGGACCGATACGTCCTGGTCGACACCGATCAGGACCGGGAGACGCTGCGGGCGCTGCCCGAGGCGCTGACGAGCGGTGAACCACAGGTGGCGCTGCGGCAGGGCGGGGCCTTCGCGCCGCGTCTCGCCCGGGTGGCCGGTGCGGAGTCGGCCGAGCCCGCGCCGAGCCGCTTCGACCCCGAAGGCACGGTCCTGATCACCGGCGGCACCGGAACCCTGGGCGCGCTGTTCGCCCGGCACCTGGTGACCGTGCACGGCGTGCGGCACCTGCTGCTCGTCGGACGCCGGGGCTCCCGCGCACCGGGCGCCGGCGAGTTGGCGGCGGAGCTGGCCGGGCTGGGCGCGCAGGTCACCATCGCGGCCTGCGACGTGGCCAACCGCGACGCGCTGGCCGAGGTGCTCGCCGCAATCCCGGCGGCGCACCCGCTCAACGCCGTGCTGCACACCGCCGGCGTACTGGACGACGCGACCGTCGGTTCGCTGACCGAGGCGCAGTTCGAGACCGTCTGGCGGCCCAAGGTGGACGCCGCGGTGAACCTGCACGAGCTGACCGAGGGCCTGGAGCTCGCCGCCTTCGTGCTGTTCTCCTCGGTGGTCGGCGTGATCGGCGGCGCCGGGCAGGGCAACTATGCGGCGGCGAACGCCACCCTGGACGCGCTCGCGATCAGCCGCCGCGTCCTGGACATGACCGCGACCAGCCTGGCCTGGGGCCTGTGGGAGCAGTCCGGCGGGATGACCGGCCGGATGGAGCGGGCGGACCTGGTCCGGATGTCCCGCGCGGGCGTCGCCCCGATGCCCACCGCGGAGGGGCTGGCGCTGTTCGACGCGGCGCTGGCCGCCGACCTGACCACCGCCGTGCCGGCCCAGCTCGATCTGGCCGCGCTGCGCGGCCGGGCTGCCGAGGCGACACTGCCCCGGCTGTTCAACCGCCTCGTGCGGGTGCCAGTGCGCCGGGTCGACGACGACGCGGCGGCGGAGACGGGCGGTTCGTGGGCCCAGGGCCTGCTGGCCCTGCCCGAGGCGGACCGCGCCCGGACCGTGCTGGATCTGGTGCGCGGTCAGGTCGCCGCGGTGCTTGGCCATGCCGACCCGCAGGGCATCGAGACCGATCGGCCGTTCAAGGAGCTCGGCCTCGGCTTCGACTCGCTCACGGCGCTGGAGGTGCGCAACCGGCTGTGCGCGGCGACCGGCCTGAGGCTGCCCGCCACCCTGGTCTTCGACCACCCGACGCTGCAGGCGGTGGCCGCGTTCCTGCTGGCCGAGACCGTGGGCGTCGGGCGGCACGCGCCGGTCGCCGCCGTGGCGCAGGTGGCGACGGACGAGCCGATCGCGGTGGTCGGCATCGGCTGCCGTTTCCCGGGCGGCGTGCACAGTCCCGAGGACCTGTGGCGGCTGGTGGAGCAGGGTGCCGACGCCATCGGCGACTTCCCCGCCGACCGCGGCTGGGATCTGGCGAAGCTCTACGACCCGGACCCGGAGCGGGTCGGCACGACGTACACCAGGCAGGGCGGCTTCCTGTACGAGGCTGCGCACTTCGACGCGGAGTTCTTCGGCATCTCCCCGCGCGAGGCCCTGGCCACCGACCCGCAGCAGCGCCTGCTGCTGGAAACCGCGTGGGAGGCCTTCGAACGCGCCGGCATCGACCCCGCCACCCTGCGCGGTACCGCCACCGGAGTCTTCACCGGCGTCATGTACGACGACTACGGTTCCCGGCTCGGCCGCGCGCCGGACGGCTACGAGGGTTACCTGCTGACCGGCAACACCACGAGCGTCGCCTCGGGCCGAGTGGCTTATACCTTCGGGCTCGAAGGCCCCGCCGTCACCATCGACACCGCCTGCTCGTCGTCGCTGGTCGCGATGCACCTGGCCGGGCAGGCGCTGCGCTCCGGCGAATGCACGCTGGCGCTGGCCGGCGGGGTCACCGTGATGGCGACGCCGACCACGTTCATCGAGTTCTCCCGGCAGCGCGGGCTGGCCGCGGACGGCCGCTGCAAGCCCTTCGCCGAGGCCGCCGACGGTACCGGCTGGGCCGAGGGCGCGGGCCTGGTGCTGCTGGAGCGGCTCTCCGACGCACAGCGCAACGGACACCCGGTCCTCGCCGTGATCCGCGGAACCGCGATTAACCAGGACGGCGCGAGCAACGGACTGACGGCACCCAACGGGCCGTCGCAGGTGCGCGTCATCCGGCAGGCGCTGGCCAATGCGGGTCTGACGCCGGATCAGGTGGACGCGGTCGAGGCGCACGGCACCGGCACCGCGCTCGGCGACCCGATCGAGGCCGGCGCGCTGCTGACGGCGTACGGCCAGGACCGCCCCGAGGACGAACCGCTGTGGCTGGGCTCGGTCAAGTCCAATATCGGGCACACCCAGGCCGCAGCCGGGGCCGCCGGCGTGATCAAGATGATCATGGCGATGCGTAGCGGCGTGCTGCCCAGGACCCTGCACGTGGACGCGCCGTCAGGGCACATCGACTGGTCCGCGGGACAGGTGCGCCTGCTGACCGAGGCCCGGCCGTGGCAGGCCGGGGACCGGCCGCGCCGTGCGGCGGTCTCGGCCTTCGGCATCAGCGGCACCAACGCTCATGTGATTCTGGAGCAGGCTCCGGACGCTGTGGCATTGAACGCTGCGGCGGCTGGGGCTGCGACGCCCGAGGACCGACCGCTGCCATTCCTGCTGTCCGCGAAAAGCGACGCGGCACTGCGTGGCCAAGCCCGTGCACTATCCGAGCACCTGCGCACGCATCCGGAACTCGACCGTGCGGACGTCGCCGCAGCTCTGACCCGCCGCGCCGCACTCCCCGACCGCGCCGTACTGCTGTCACAGAGCGCCGATGAACTCCGCGAGGCTCTTGCAGCTCTGACCAAGGGCGAACCGCATCCCGCCCTGGTTCAAGGCAACGCCACCGCCACAGCCGCCAGCAAGACAGTGTTCGTATTCCCGGGCCAGGGCTCGCAATGGACCGACATGGCGCTGGGTCTTCTGGACACCGCGCCGGTCTTCCGCGAGCAAATCCAGGCCTGCGCCGACGCCCTCGCCCCGCACACCGACTGGAACCTGCTCGAGGTACTGCGCGGGGAGGCCGGGGCGCCGAGCCTCGAACGGGTCGACGTGGTGCAGCCCGCGCTGTTCGCGATGATGGTCTCGCTCGCGGCCCTCTGGCAGTCCCTGGGCGTGCGCCCGGACGCCGTCGTCGGCCACTCCCAGGGCGAGATCGCCGCCGCGTACGTCGCCGGGGCGCTCAGCCTCGACGACGCGGCCAAGGTCGTCGCGCTGCGCTCGCGGGCCATCGCCGAGACGCTGGCCGGGCATGGCGGCATGGCCTCGGTCTCGCTGCCCGCCGACGCCGTGGCCGGGCTGCTCGCCGACCGGTACCCGGCGCTGAGCGTGGCCGCGGTCAACGGCCCGGCCTCCACGGTCGTGTCCGGTGACCCGGAGCAGCTCGACGTTCTGCTCGCGAGCTGCGAAGCCGACGGGATCCACGCTCGGCGTATCCCAGTGGACTACGCCTCGCACTCCGCACACGTCGAAAGCCTGCGCGAGCGGATCCTCACGGACCTCGCCGACATCGCGCCGCGCAGTGCGGACGTCCCGTTCTACTCCACCGTGGCCGCCCAGCTGATCGACACCCGGGAACTGACCGCGGAGTACTGGTACACCAATCTTCGTCACACTGTCCGTCTCAGCGAGACAATCAGCATTCTCCGAGCTGACGGGCACGCCGTCTTCGTCGAGTCCAGCCCACACCCGGTGCTGACCACTCCGCTGACCGACACCGTGCCCGACGCAATCGTCACCGGCACCCTGCGCCGCGACCAGGGCGGTTGGGCACGTGTGCTGACCTCGTTGGCCGAGCTGCACGTGCGCGGTGTGCCGGCGGGCTGGTCCGCCGTGCTGCCCGAGGGGCGCGGTACGCGGCCCTCGCTGCCGACGTATCCCTTCCAGCGCCAGCGCTACTGGCTCGACCCGGCCGTCGACACCGCCGACCTGACCACCTCAGGGCTCGACAACCCGAACCACCCGCTGCTCAGCGCGGCGCTGCGCACCCCCGACGGCGAGCGGCAGATCCTGACCGCCCGGCTCTCCCTGGCCACGCACCCGTGGCTGGCCGATCACGCCGTGCACGGTACCGCACTGCTGCCCGGCACCGGATTCGTCGAGCTGGCGCTGGCCGCCGGCGAGTACGTGGACTGCGGCCGGATCGCCGACCTGACCCTGCACGCCCCGCTGGTGCTGGGCGAGCAGGAGGCGCGGCGGCTGCAGATCCTGGTCGGCCCGCCGGACGGGCAGGACCGCCGCCCGATCGAGATCCACTCGCGCGACGACGCCGACGAGGAGCAGCCCTGGGTGCGGCACGCCTCCGGAGCGCTCGAGGCGCACGCCGAGACCCCCGGCTCCGGATTCCCGGCCGGGCAGTGGCCGCCGGCGGGGGCAACGGCGCTCCCGCTCGGCGAGCCGTACCAGACCCTGGCCGAGCGCGGATACGACTACGGTCCCGCGTTCCAGGGCCTGGGGAACGCCTGGCGGGTCGGCCCGGACCTGTACGCCGAGATCCGGCTGCCCGAGGAGGCGGGCGCGGGCGCGGCGGCGGCCTTCGGGGTGCACCCCGCGCTGCTCGACGCGGCGCTGCACCTGGTCGCCCTCGGCGAGCTCGCCCCCGAGGGGACGCAGGGTGCGATCACGCTGCCGTTCTCGTGGACCGGGGTCGGCCGCTACTCCTCCGGCGCGGACACGCTGCGGATCCGGCTCGCCGCAGGCGCCGACGGTTCGGTGCGCCTGTGGGCTGGCGACGCGGCCGGGCGGCCGATCCTGGCCGTCGACTCGCTGGTGACCAGGCCGCTGACGGCCGGCCAGCTCGGCGGCGGCGACCCGGTGGATGAGCCCGGCTTGTTCCGGCTCGACTGGATGGAGTTCGCGGGCGCGGGCACAGGCGCAGACGCGGGCACGGCGGCCGAGTACCCCGGCGCGTGGGCGACGATCGGCGGCGCGGAGGCGGCGGACCTGGTCGCGCGGGTCATTCCGGCCGACGGCTCGACAGTCGCCGACCCGGTCAGCGAGGCCCGGCTCTACCCGGACATCGCAGCCCTCGAACAGGCGGTGGCCGACGGAACCGCGCCGCCCGAGTTCCTGTTCCTCGCGCTGCCTGCGGCACTCACCCCGCGTACCGCGACCCTGTCCGTGCTCTGGCACCTGCGCGACCTGCTGGCCAGCCCCGCCCTCGCCGGGGCCCGGCTGGTCGTGCTCACCCGGGACGCCGAGGCCGATCCGGCCGCCGCCGCCGTGCACGGACTGGTCCGCAGCGCGCAGTCGGAGCACCCGGGACGCATCGTCCTGATCGATCTCGCTCCCGGCGCGGAGGCAGAATCGGCTACTGCGCAACTGGTCGGAGCGGCGCTCGCGAGCGGCGAACCGCAGGTGCGGGTGCAGGCCGGATCGTTGCTGGTGCCGCGCCTGGTGTCGGCGGTGTCTGATGCACAGCCCGCGGCGACGGCTCGGGTCTTCGACCCGGAGCGGACGGTGCTGGTCTCCGGCGGCCTCGGCACGCTTGGTGCGCTCGTGGCGCGGCGCCTCGTCGCGGAGCACGGAGTCAGGCAGCTGATTCTGGTGGGACGGCGCGGGCCGCAGAGCGAGGGCGCGGCGGAGCTGATCGCCGAGCTGTCCGGGCTCGGGGCGCGGGCACAGGCCGTCGCCTGCGATCTGGCCGACCGCGAGGCCGCTGCCGCGCTGCTCGCCGGGATCGACACCGAGCACCCGCTCGGAGCGATCGTGCACGCGGCCGGAGTGCTGGACGACGGGATCGTCAGTGCCCTGACCGAGCAGCAGATCGACACGGTGTTCCGGCCGAAGGCGGACGCGGCGTGGAACCTGCACGAACTGACCGCCGGCCTGGAGCTGACCGCGTTCGTGCTCTTCTCCTCGGTCGCCGCCACCGTCGGCACCGCGGGGCAGGCCAACTACGCCGCCGCAAACGCCGCCGTGGACGCGCTGGCCCGGGTCCGGCGCGCGGCCGGTCTGCCCGCCACGGCCCTGGCCTGGGGCTACTGGGACGTGGCCTCCGGGATGACCGGGCACCTCGGCGAGGCCGAGCGGGCGCGGCTGGCCCGGCACGGCATCGCGCCGATGTCCGTCGAGGAGGGCCTGGCCCTGTTCGACGCCGCGCTGGCGGCCGATCTGCCCACCGCGGTTCCCGCCAGGTTGGACTCGGCGGGGCTGCGCGCTCGGTCCGCGGACGGGACACTCCCGGCCGTATACAGTGCCCTGATCCGGCGTCCGGCTCGCCGCACTCGGGCGCACAGCGCGTCGCGCACCGAGACGACACCGCTCGCGCAGCGGCTGGCCGGCCTGTCCGAGCCGGACCAGCACCAGCTGTTGCTGGACCTGGTGCGCACTCAGGCCGCTGCCGTACTCGGCCACTCCGGTCCGGGCACGATCGGACCGGACCGGGCGTTCAAGGAGCTCGGCTTCGACTCGCTGGCCGCCGTCGAGCTGCGCAACCGGCTCGGCGAGGCGGTCGGGACCCGGCTGCCCGCGACCCTGGTCTTCGACTACCCGAACCCGACCGCGCTGGCCGGCCGGCTGCGCACCGAACTCGTCGGCGCCCCGGCCGACGGGCCGGCCGTGTCCGGCGCGGACGCGCACACGGGCGCGACCGACGAACCGCTCGCGATCATCGGCATGAGCTGCCGCTTCCCCGGCGGGGTGCGCTCCCCCGAGCAGTTCTGGGAACTGATCTCCTCCGGCCGGGACGCGATCACCGGCTTCCCGGCCAACCGGGGCTGGAACCTGGACGGGCTCTACCACCCGGATCCGGACCACACCGGCACCTCGTACGTGCGGCGCGGCGGCTTCCTGCACGACGCGGACGAGTTCGACCCGGAGTTCTTCGGGATCTCGCCGCGCGAGGCGCTGTCCATCGACCCGCAGCAACGGCTGCTGCTGGAGACCGCGTGGGAGGCCTTCGAGCGGGCCGGGATCGATCCGGCGGCCGTGCGCGGCACCGACACCGGGGTCTTCGCCGGGGTGATGTACTCCGACTACGCCTCCCGCCTGGTGGACAGCCCGCCGCCGGGTTCCGAGGGCTACCTGGTCAGCGGGAGCGCGGGCAGCGTCGCCTCCGGGCGGCTCGCCTACTCCTTCGGGTTCCAGGGGCCCGCGGTCACCGTCGACACGGCCTGCTCCTCGTCCCTGGTCGCGATGCACCTGGCCGGGCAGGCGCTGCGCAGCGGCGAGTGCTCGCTCGCGCTGGCCGGCGGGGTCACCGTGATGGCCACCCCGTCCGTGTTCGTCGAGTTCAGCCGGCAGCGCGGGCTGGCCGTTGACGGCCGCTGCAAGCCGTTCGGCGAAGGGGCCGACGGCGCGGTGTGGGCCGAGGGCGCGGGCCTGGTGCTGCTGGAGCGGCTCTCCGACGCGCAGCGCAACGGGCACCAGGTCCTCGCCGTGATCCGCGGAACCGCGGTGAATCAGGATGGCGCCAGCAACGGTTTGACCGCCCCCAACGGGCCGTCCCAGGAGCGGGTGATCCGGCAGGCGCTGGCCAATGCGGGTCTGACGCCGGATCAGGTGGACGCGGTCGAGGCGCACGGCACCGGCACCGCGCTGGGCGACCCGATCGAGGCCGGCGCGCTGCTGGCCACCTACGGCCAGGCGCGTACGGCGGACCGGCCACTGCTGCTCGGGGCGGTCAAGTCGGTCATCGGCCACACCCAGGCCGCGGCTGGCGTCGCGGGCGTCATCAAGATGGTCATGGCGATGCGCAACGGAGCGCTGCCGAAGACCCTGCACTCGACCGAGCCCAGCACGCAGGTGGACTGGTCCTCCGGCGCGGTCTCCCTCGTGCGCGAGACGACCGAGTGGCCGCAGACCGGACAGCCGCGCCGAGCCGGGATCTCGTCGTTCGGCCTCAGCGGCACCAACGCGCATCTGATTCTGGAGCAGGCCTCGCAGGTGCCGGGCCCTGTGCGTGCCGAGATCGCGGGCCCGATCGTGGCTTCGAGCGGGACGACGGCCGAGCAGCACGCGACCACCTCGGCAGTGCCGTGGGTGCTCTCGGCCCGCACCGAGCAGGCGTTGCGCGACCAGGCCCGGGAGCTGCAGACCCGGGCGGTCGCGGAACCCGGACTCGACCCGGCCGCCGTGGGCCGCGCACTGGCCACGACCCGCGCCGCCTTCGAGCACCGGGCGGTCGTCATCGCCGGGCACCGCGACCAGTTCCTGCGCGAACTCGACGCGCTGGCCGGGGCGGAGCCCGGGGCGAACCCGGTGCTGGGCCGGGCCGGCGCGGTCGGGAAGACGGTGTTCGTGTTCCCGGGTCAGGGTTCGCAGTGGATCGGCATGGCGCTGCGCCTGTTCGACGCCGCGCCGGTGTTCCACGACCACATCCGGGCCTGCGCGGACGCCCTCGCCCCGCACACCGACTGGAACCTGCTCGACGTACTGCGCGGGGAACCGGGTGCGCCGTCGCTCGAACGGGTCGACGTGGTGCAGCCCACCCTCTTCGCGGTGATGACCTCGCTCGCAGTGCTCTGGCAGTCGATCGGCGTCCGCCCGGACGCAGTGGTCGGCCACTCCCAAGGCGAGATCGCCGCCGCGTACGTCGCCGGGGCACTGAGCCTGGAGGACGCGGCCAAGGTCGTGGCCTTGCGCAGCCGGGCGATCACCGCCTTGGCGGGCACCGGCGGCATGACCTCGCTGCCTCTGTCCACCGACCAGGCCACGGCGCTGCTCGCCGACTACCCCGGGTTGAGCATCGCGGCAGCCAACGGCCCGACTTCCACGGTCGTCTCAGGAGATCCGGACCAGCTCGACGCCCTGCAAGCACACTGCGACGCCCACGAGATCCGGGCACGGCGCATCCCAGTGGACTACGCCTCACACTCCGCACACGTCGAAAGCCTGCGCGAGCAGATCCTCACCGACCTGACGGATATCGCACCGCGCAGTGCGAGCGTCCCGTTCTACTCGACCGTCACCGCCCAGCTGATCGACACGCAGGAACTGACCGCGGAGTACTGGTACACCAACCTTCGTCACACTGTCCGTCTCAGCGAGACAGTTGAAACTCTGCGCGCCGACGGACACACCGTCTTCGTCGAGTCCAGCCCGCACCCGGTGCTGACCACCCCCCTGACCGACACCGTGCCCGACGCAATCGTCACCGGCACCCTGCGCCGCGACACCGACGACTGGCGCCAGTTCCTCACCTCCGCCGCCCACCTGCACGTGCACGGCGCGGCGGTCTCCTGGACCAGCGTCCTGCCGGAGCGTCCCACGCCGTATCCGGACCTGCCGACCTACCCCTTCCAGCAGCGCCGGTTCTGGCTCGACGCCGAGCAGACCGGGGGCGACGTGACCGCCGCCGGGCTGGGCGCGGCCGGGCACCCGCTGCTCGGGGCGGCCGTGGACCTCGCGGACTCGGACGGGCTGCTGCTGACCGGGCGGCTCTCGGTGGGCAGCCACCCGTGGCTGGCCGATCACGCGGTGGCGGACACCATCCTGCTGCCGGGCACCGCGCTGGTCGAACTCGCCCTGCAGGCGGCCGACCGAGTCGGCGGCGGCTCGGTGGAGGAGCTCACGCTCGAGTCCCCGCTGGTGATCCCGGCCGACGCGGCAGTCCGACTACAGGTCGTGGTGGGCGCGCCGGATGACTCCGGCCGACGCTCCGTCACCGTGCATACGAGTCCTGACGGACAGGCGCGGGACGGCGGCGACGGGCCGTCTGGGGCCGACAGCGCGTGGACCCGGCACGCGACCGGTTTCCTGGCTCCGGTCGGTTCCGGTGCTGGTGACGGGGCCGGCGTCGTTGCGGCTGCGGACCCCGAATTGACCGGTGCGTGGCCGCCCGCAGACGCCGTGGCCATAGTGCTGGACGACCCCTACCAGCGTCTCGCCGACCGGGGTTACCAGTACGGCCCGGCCTTCCAAGGACTGCGGGCCGCATGGCGGCGCGGCGACGAGCTGTTCGCCGAGGTGGAGCTGGACGAGCGGCAGCGGACCGAGGCCGGGCGCTACGGGATCCACCCCGCCCTGCTCGACGCCGCGCTGCACCCGCTCGTCCTCGACCTGGAGCAGCTGGCCCTGCCGTTCTCCTGGAAGTCGGTGGTTCTGCACGCCGCCGGGGCGAGCGCGCTGCGGGTTCACCTGTGTCGCACTGGCGCGGACAGCGTGACGCTGAACGTCGCCGATTCCGCCGGGAGCCCCGTCGTCACGGTCGAGTCGCTGATCACCAGGCCGGTGGATCCGGCGCGGTTGGGCGGTGGCGGCGCCGGGCGCTCGCTGTACCAGGTGGACTGGACGGTCGTGCCCGCCGCGTCGACGAGTGCATCGCCGAGCCCTGACGCCGATCTGCGGTCCTGGGCGGATTCCGCCGCCCTGCAAGCGGAGCTCGACGGTGGCGCGGAGCTGCCGCCCTGGGTCGTGCTGACCGAGATCGCCGGATCCGCCGACGCGTCCACGGACACTGACACACCGCAGGCCGTGCGTCTGGCCGCGAACCGCGCATTGGAGGCCGTCCAATTCTGGCTGCGCGACGCACGAACCGTCGGGTCGACGCTCGTCATCGCCACTCGCGGGGCCGTCGCCGTCGGCGAGTCTGAGATTCCCGATCCGGCCGGCGCGGCGGTCTGGGGGCTGGTGCGCAGCGCCCAGCTCGAGGAGCCGGGCCGGTTCGTCCTGCTCGACCTCGACGACCAGACGGAGTCGGGCGCCGCTCTGCCCAGGGCGCTCGCCACCGGTGAGCCGCAGCTCGCGATACGGGCCGGCGCGGCGTCCGTACCGCGACTGGCCCACGCGCAGACCGACCCGGCCGCGGCTCCGGCGCTCGACCCCGAGGGCACTGTCCTGATCACCGGCGGCGCCGGGACGCTCGGCGGGCTGCTGGCCCGGCACCTGGTGACCACGCACGGCGTACGGCACCTGGTTCTCGCCGGCCGGCGCGGCGCCCGGACCGAGGGCGCGGCGCAGCTCGCCGCCGAACTCACCGGGCTCGGCGCGCAGGTGACCATCGAGGCCTGCGACACTGCCGACCGCGACGCGGCCGCGGCGCTGCTCGCCGCGGTGCCCGCCGAACACCCGCTGACCGCCGTGGTGCACGCCGCGGGCGCGCTCGACGACGGCACGGTCGGCTCGCTGGACCCGCAGCGGCTGGACCTGGTGCTGCGCCCCAAGGTGGACGCCGCCTGGCATCTGCACGAGCTGACCGCCTCGGCGAACCTGGCCGCCTTCGTGCTCTACTCCTCGGCCGCCGGGATCCTCGGCAGCGTCGGACAGGCCAACTACTCGGCCGCCAACGCGGCGCTGGACGCACTCGCGCACCGGCGCCGGGCCGCGGGCTCGCCCGGCCTCTCGCTCGCCTGGGGCCTGTGGGAGAGCTCGAGTTCGATGACCGGCGTGATGGCCGAGGCCGACCGGGCCCGGCTGGCCAGGGCCGGGCTGCGGCCGATGCCCGACGAGACCGGCCTGGCGCTGTTCGACACGGCGCTGACCGCGCTGCGCCCGGCGGTCGTGCCGGCCGCGCTGGACCCGGCCGGATCGAGGGCCGCGGACGGCGACCCGCACCCGCTGTACCGAGGTCTGCTCCGCCGGCCGGCCCGCCGCGTCCAGGCGGCGGGCGCGGAGGACGGCGGGCTGGCCGGGCGGCTGCTCGCGCTGGCCCCGGCGGAGCAGGGCGCCCTGCTGCTGGACCTGGTGCGCGGTCAGATCGCCGGGATCCTGCGGCACGACGGCGACCCGGCGGGCATCGCGGCCGAGCGCGGCCTGCTCGACCTCGGCTTCGACTCGCTGACCGCGCTGGAGCTGCGCAACCGGCTCAACGCGGCCACCGGGCTGCGGCTGCCGACCACGCTGGTGTTCGACCACCCGACCCCGGCCGCGATCGCCGCGCTGCTGCACACCGAGCTCGCCCCGGAGGCGGCCGACGGCCAGTCCGCGCTGCTGACCGAGCTGGGCAGGCTGGAGCGGGCGCTGTCCGGGGTCGATCCGGACGACGCGGAGCACGCGCGGGTCGCCACCCGCCTGCAGGACCTGCTGTGGAAGTGGAACAGCGCCCGGATACCCGCCGCGGAGCAGGGCGCCGGCCCGGCGACGGCCGACCTGGCCGCCGCGACGGACGACGAGCTGTTCGACGCGCTCGACAACGAACTCGGGCTGTCCGAGGCCGTAGCGGCCGACGACCGGTCCCGGCCGACCAGGGAGGGCTGACCCGATGGCGAACACCAACGAGGACAAGCTGCGCGACTACCTCAAGCGGGCGACCACCGACCTGCGGCAGGCCCGGGCCCGGGTGCGCGAGCTGGAGGGCCGGGCCGAGGAGCCGGTCGCGATCGTCGCGATGAGCTGCCGCTACCCGGGCGGGGTGCGCGGGCCCGAGGACCTGTGGGACCTGGTCGCCGCGGGCACCGACGCGGTCGGCCCGTTCCCGGCCGACCGGGGCTGGGACCTGGCCGCGCTGGCCCATCCGGATCCGGACCGGACCGGCACCAGCCACGCCGGCGAGGGCGGCTTCCTGGCCGAGGCGGACCACTTCGACGCGGAGTTCTTCGGCATCAGCCCGCGCGAGGCGCTGGCCACCGACCCGCAGCAGCGGCTGCTGCTGGAGGGCACCTGGGAGGTGTTCGAGCGGGCCAGGATCGATCCGGAGCGGCTGCGCGGGTCGGACACCGGCGTCTTCGTCGGGATCATGTACGACGACTACGCGGCACGGCTGCACGAGGCCCCCGAGGGCTTCGAGGGCTACCTGGTCAACGGCAGCGCGCCGAGCGTGGCCTCGGGCCGGATCGCCTACACCTTCGGGCTCGAGGGCCCGGCGATCACCGTCGACACGGCCTGCTCCTCGTCGCTGGTCGCCCTGCACCTCGCGGCGCAGGCGCTGCGCGGCGGCGAGTGCGCGCTGGCGGTCGCCGGCGGCGTGACCGTGATGGCGACGCCGAAGGTCTTCGTCGAGTTCAGCCGCCAGCACGGGCTGGCCCGGGACGGCCGCTGCAAGCCGTTCGCGGCGGCGGCCGACGGCACCGGCTGCTCGGAGGGCATCGGCCTGCTGCTGTTGGAGCGGCTCTCGGACGCGCGGCGCAACGGGCATCCGGTGCTCGCGGTGCTGCGCGGCAGCGCGGTCAACCAGGACGGCACCAGCAGCCAGCTGACCGCGCCCAACGGCCCGTCCCAGCAGCGGGTGATCCGCCAGGCGCTGGCCAACGCCCGGCTGACGCCGGACCTGGTGGACGCGGTGGAGGCGCACGGCACCGGAACCGTGCTGGGCGACCCGATCGAGGCGCAGGCGATCATCGCCGCGTACGGCCGGGGCCGGCCCGCCGACCGGCCGCTGCGGCTCGGCTCGATCAAGTCGAACATCGGGCACACGCAGGCCGCGGCCGGCGTCGCGGGCGTCATCAAGATGGTGATGGCGATGCGCAACGGCCTGCTGCCGCGCACGTTGCACGTGGACGAGCCGACCGGGCACGTGGACTGGTCCTCGGGGTCGGTCGAGCTGCTCGCCGAGAGCGTGCCCTGGGAGGCGGACGGGCGGCCGCGGCGCGCGGGCGTCTCCTCCTTCGGCATCAGCGGCACCAATGCGCACGTGATCATCGAAGAGGTCGTCGAAGGGGCGGAGGAGACAGAGGAAGGTACTGACACAGCACCCACGGACGCAGGGCACATAGACGCGGGGCGCACGGACTCAGGGCGCATGGACACCGTGCCCGCCGGCCGTCCACTGCCGTTCCTGGTGTCCGCGAAGAGCCCGGCGGCGCTGCGCGGCCAGGCGGCGCAGCTCGCCGGGTTCGTCGACGGCCTCGACGACCGGGCCCTGCCGGACCTCGGTCACTCCCTGCTGAGCACCCGGGCGCACCTGCGCCATCGTGCCGCCGTGGTCGCCGCCGATGCGCAGGAGCTGCGCGACGGCCTGCACGCCCTCGCCGAGGATCGGCCCAACGCGCGGACCGCGCTCGGGATGATGCAGAGCACGAACAAGATCGCCTTCCAGTTCACCGGGCAGGGCAGCCAGCGGGTCGGCATGGGACGCGAGCTGTACCGCAGCTCCCCCGTGTTCGCCGCCGCGCTGGACGCCGCCTGCACGCACCTCGACCCGCTGCTGCCGCGCCCGCTGTTGGAGGTGGTGTTCGCGAAGGCGGACTCGGCGGAGGCGGAGCTGCTCGGGCACACGGTCTTCACCCAGGCCGCGCTGTTCGCCCTCGAAGTCGCGCTGTTCCGGCTGGTCGAGTCGCACGGCCTGACGCCGCAGTACGTGATCGGGCACTCCATCGGGGAGCTCGCCGCCGCGCACGTCGCCGGGGTGCTCTCGCTCCAGGACGCCTGCACGCTGGTGGCCGCGCGCGGCCGGCTCATGCAGGCGATGCCAGCCACCGGGGCAATGGCGGCGATCCAAGCGACCGAGGACGAGGTCGCCGCGAGTATCGACGCGCTCGCTGTCAGCCCCGAAGACGACACGGTGAGCATCGCGGGCGTCAACGGTCCCGCCTCCGTCGTGGTGTCAGGGGACGCCGACGCCGTCGGACAGCTCGCGGAGCACTGGCGCGGGCAGGGCCGCAAGGCCACCCGGCTGCGGGTGAGCCACGCCTTCCACTCCGCGCACATGGACGGCATGCTCGACGAGTTCCGCGCGGTCGCCGCGCGGCTCGACTTCCAGCCGCCGCGCCTGACCGTGATCTCCAACCTCACCGGGGCCGCCGCGACCGCCGAACAGCTGGCCGACCCCGACTACTGGGTGCGGCACGTCCGGCACGCGGTGCGCTACCTCGACGGCATACGCACCCTGCGAGACCTCGGGGTCACGACCTTCGTCGAGCTCGGCCCCGACAGCACCCTGACCGCGCTCGCTCACGACTGCCTAGCCGCCGCCGAGGGCGCTCGTTCCGCCGAGCCCGAGCTGACCGCGACCCTGCGCAAGGGTCAGCCGGAGGAGCACACCGTGCTCACCGCCGTCGCCCGCGTGCGCCTGCGCGACGCCAGGGTCTCCTGGGACGCGGCGTTCGCAGGGCTCGATCCCCGTCCGCTGGACCTGCCCACCTACCCCTTCGAGCACCGCCGGTACTGGCTGGACGCGCCGACCGGTCCGGGCGACCTTCAGGCCGCAGGGCTCGACGCGGCAGACCACCCGCTGGCCGGGGCGGCCGTGGAGCTCGCCGGTGACGCAGGACTCATACTCACCGGTCGGCTCTCCGTGCAGGCGCAGCCCTGGCTTGCCGACCACGCGGTCGGCGGGACCGTGCTGGTGCCCGGCGCGGCCCTGGTCGAACTCGCGCTGCACGCGGCACACCGGGTCGGCTGCGACCGTATCGAGGAGCTGGTCGCCACCGCCGCGCTGACGCTGCCCGAGAACGGGGCGGTGCGTATCGAGGTGGCGGTCGGAGCCGCGGACGAGTCCGGCCGCCGCTCCGTCGCCATCCACTCCCGGCCGCAGGATGCGGACGAGCCGGGCTGGACGCAGCACGCCAGCGGCCGGCTCGCCCCGGCGGACCCGCACGCAGCCCAGTCGTCAGCGGACGGATCGGTATCGGGCGGGTCGGCACCGGATGGATCGGCCGCGTGGCCGCCGCCGGGGGCCGAGCCCGTCTCGACTCAGGGCTTTTACGAGCAGCTCGCGGAGCAGGGCTACGGCTACGGTCCGGTCTTCCAGGGGCTGCGCGCCGCGTGGCGCTCCGGGGCGGACTGGTACGCAGAGGCGGCCCTGCCCGAGGGCACCGAGGTCGCGGGCTTCGGCATCCACCCGGCCCTGCTGGACGCGACGCTGCACGCACTGCTGCTGGACGGTCCGGACTCCGAGCTGCTGCTGCCGTTCTCCTGGTCGGACGTCCGGCTGAGCGCGGTCGGCGCGACCGCGCTGCGGGTCCGGATCTCGCCGACCGGCCCGGACTCCTTCACCGTGCGGCTGTCCGATCCGTCCGGCGTCCCCGTGGCCGAGATCGGGACCGTCGCCGCCCGGCGCACCTCACGCGAGGAGCTCGGAGCCGCCGCGCGCCGGGCCGAGGACCTCTACGCCGTGCAGTGGCAGAGCGTGGCCCCGAGCAGTACGTCAGAGGCCGACTACACCGTGCTGGAGGTCCCCGCGACCACCGGTGACGACCTGGTGCCCGCCTCGGTCGGGCTCGTGCTCGGCGATCCACTTCGGCAGGTCCAGAGCTGGCTGGCCGACGAGCAGTCCGCTGACGGCAAGCTCGTGGTGGTCACCCGTGCGGCGGCCTTGGTTGCGCCGCAGGACGCCGCGCCGGACCCGCGGGCCGCTGCGGTCTGGGGACTGCTGCGTTCGGCGCAGGCCGAGCACCCGGACCGGATCGTCCTGCTCGATCTCGCTGCGGACGCTGGCGTGGACACCGCGGCGGCGTTGGCGACCGCGATCCCGGCGGCGCTGGCTACCGGCGAGCCGCAGTTCGCGCTGCGTGGCGCGGACCTGTTCGTCCCGAGGCTGAGCCGGGTCACCGCGCCCGAACAGTCCGGCGCTCCCATCCCGGTGTGGGACGCCGATCGCACGGTCCTGATCACCGGTGGGACCGGTGCGCTCGGTCGGGCCGTGGCCGAGCACCTGGTAGTCGAGCACGGAGTTCGGCACCTGCTGCTGATCAGCAGGCGTGGACTCGCAGCCGAGGGCGCCGCACAGACCGTCGCCCGGCTCACCGAACTCGGCGCACGCGCCACAGTCGAGGCCTGCGACGCCGCGGATCGCGACGCACTCGCAGCGGTGCTCGGCTCGATCCCTGCCGACCATCCGCTCGGCGCGGTCGTGCATACGGCAGGCGTCATCGACGACGGACTGTTCAGTACCCTGACGGTCGAGCGGTTGGACCGGGTGCTGGGCTCGAAGGTCGACGCTGCGCTGAATCTGCACGAGCTGACCGACGGTTCCGACCTGTCCGCGTTCGTGCTGTTCTCCTCGCTGGCCGGCACGCTCGGCGGTCCGGGTCAGGCCAACTACGCCGCAGCCAACGCAGCCCTCGACGCCTTGGCCGAACGCCGCCGCGCCGGTGGCCTGACCGCGACCAGCCTGGCCTGGGGCCTGTGGGAGCAGTCCGGCGGCATGGCCGGCACGCTCGACCGCGCCGACCTCGCCCGGATGGCACGCACCGGTGTCAGCCCGCTGAGTGTGGCGGCCGGCCTCGCTCTGTTCGACGCGGCGCTGGCCGACGGCCGGGCCGCGCTGGTGCCGGCTCGCTTCGATCGGACGGCGCTGCGCGCCCAGGCCGATTCCGGCACGCTGGCCGCGCCGCTGCGTTCCCTGGTGCCTTCCGCCGGACGCCGCGTGCTGGCCAACGCAGGGAGCGCAGAGGCGAGCTCGTGGGCGCGGAATCTCGCCGCGACTCCGATGGCCGAGCGCCTCGACCTGCTGCTGGAACTGGTGCGCAGTCAGGTCGCCCTGGTGCTCGGACACGAGGGCGCGCAGACCGTGGCCGCCGAACGGGCTTTCAAGGAACTCGGCTTCGACTCCCTGATGTCGGTCGAGCTGCGCAACCGGCTCGGCGCGGCGACCGGGCTGCGGCTGCCCGCCACCCTGGTGTTCGACCACCCGAGCCCGTCCGCCGTCGCCGGATACCTGCTCGGCGAGCTGTCCGGGGGCGAGGATCCCGCGCTCGCGCGCCGCGCCGCCACCGCCATCGCCGTCGCGGCGGACGAGCCGATCGCGGTCGTCGGCATCGGCTGCCGCTTCCCCGGGGGCGTGCGCAGTCCCGAGGATCTGTGGAAGCTAGTCGCCTCCGGCACGGACGCGGTCTCCGAGTTCCCAGCCGATCGCGGCTGGGACGTCGAGAAGCTGCACGACCCCGACCCCGAGCGCTTCGGTACCTCCTACGTTCGGCACGGCGGCTTCCTGCACGACGCCGCCGACTTCGACGCGGAGTTCTTCGGCATCTCCCCGCGCGAGGCCCTGGCCACCGACCCGCAGCAACGCCTGCTGCTGGAAACCGCGTGGGAGGCCTTCGAGCGCGCAGGTATCGACCCTGCCACCCTGCGCGGCAGCTCGACCGGTGTCTTCACCGGCGTCATGTACGACGACTACGGCAGCAGGCTGCAAGGGCGGTCGCTGGACGAGTTCGAGGGCTTCGTGGGCAACGGCAGTGCCGGAAGCATCGCCTCCGGCCGGGTGGCTTACACCTTCGGGCTCGAAGGCCCGGCCGTCACCATCGACACCGCCTGCTCGTCCTCGCTAGTCGCGATGCACCTCGCGGCACAGGCACTGCGCAGCGGCGAGTGTACGCTCGCGCTGGCCGGCGGCGTCACGGTGATGGCTACTCCGCACACCTTCGTGGAGTTCAGCCGACAGCGCGGCCTGGCCCCCGACGGCCGGTGCAAGCCCTTCGCCGAGGCCGCCGACGGCACCGGCTGGGGTGAGGGCGCGGCGCTGCTCCTGCTGGAGCGGCTCTCCGACGCACAGCGGCTCGACCACCCCGTGCTGGCCACGATCCGGGGCTCCGCGATCAACCAGGACGGCGCGAGCAACGGACTGACCGCGCCGAACGGGCCGTCGCAGCAGCGTGTCATCCACCAGGCGCTGGCCAATGCGGGGGTGACGCCGGATCAGGTCGACGCGGTCGAGGCGCACGGCACCGGCACCAGGCTCGGCGACCCGATCGAGGCCGGTGCGCTGCTCAGCGTGTACGGGCGGCACCACAGCCCCGAGCGTCCGCTGTACCTCGGTTCGGTCAAGTCCAATATCGGACACACCCAGGCCGCTGCCGGGGCCGCCGGGGCGATCAAGATGATCATGGCGATGCGGCACGGCGTCCTGCCCAGGACCCTGCACGTCGACCAGCCCACCTCACAGGTCGACTGGGCGGACGGCAATGTCAGCCTGCTCACGGAGAGCCTGCCCTGGCAGTCCGCCGACCGGCCGCGCCGCGCCGCGGTGTCCGCGTTCGGCATCAGCGGTACCAACGCCCATGTCGTGTTCGAAGAGGCGCCTGTAGCGGACGTCCCGGTGGCTGAGGCCGAGGCCGAGCCCGAGCCCGCTCCCACGTCCAGCGAGGACCGGCTGGTGCCGTTCCTGCTGTCGGCGAAGAGTGAAGCGGCGATGCGTGGCCAGGCCCGTGCGTTGTCCGATCACCTGCGCACGCGCCCAGAACTCGACCGTGCGGACGTCGCCGCAGCCCTGACCCGCCGGGCCACATTCCCCGAGCGCGCCGTGCTGCTGTCACAGAGCGCCGATGAACTCCGCGACGCTCTCGGCGCTCTGGTCAAGGGCGAACCGCATCCGGCGCTGATTCAGGGCAATGCCACGGCGACGACCACAGGCAAGACGGTGTTCGTATTCCCGGGCCAGGGCTCGCAGTGGATCGGCATGGCGCTGGGCCTGCTGGAAGCCGCGCCGGTGTTCAGCGAGCACATTCAGGCCTGCGCCGACGCCCTCGCCCCGCACACCGACTGGAACCTGCTCGACGTACTGCGCGGGGAACCGGGTGCGCCGTCGCTCGAACGCGTGGACGTCGTGCAACCGGCCCTCTTCGCGGTGATGACCTCGCTCGCAGTGCTCTGGCAGTCGATCGGCGTCCGCCCGGACGCAGTGGTCGGCCACTCCCAAGGCGAGATCGCCGCCGCGTACGTCGCCGGGGCACTGAGCCTGGAGGACGCGGCCAAGGTCGTGGCCTTGCGCAGCCGGGCGATCACCGCCTTGGCGGGCACCGGCGGCATGACCTCGCTGCCTCTGTCCACCGACCAGGCCACGGCGCTGCTCGCCGACTACCCCGGGTTGAGCATCGCGGCAGCCAACGGCCCGACTTCCACGGTCGTCTCAGGAGATCCGGACCAGCTCGACGCCCTGCAAGCACACTGCGACGCCCACGAGATCCGGGCACGGCGCATCCCAGTGGACTACGCCTCACACTCCGCACACGTCGAAAGCCTGCGCGAGCAGATCCTCACCGACCTGACGGATATCGCACCGCGCAGTGCGAGCGTCCCGTTCTACTCGACCGTCACCGCCCAGCTGATCGACACGCAGGAACTGACCGCGGAGTACTGGTACACCAACCTTCGTCACACTGTCCGTCTCAGCGAGACAATCAGTGCCCTGCGAGCTGACGGCTACACCACGTACGTCGAATCAAGCCCGCATCCCGTCCTGACTCCGTCGCTCCAGGACACCCTCGACGCCGCCTCCGACGCACCGGCCCTGATCAGCGGAACCCTGCGCCGTGACTCGGACGAGTGGCGCCAGTTCCTCACCTCCGCCGCCCATCTCTACACGCACGGCGCGGCGGTGTCGTGGACGACCGTCCTGCCCGAACGCCCCGCGCCGCACGCCGATCTGCCGACGTATCAGTTCCAGCACGAGCGCTACTGGATCGACACCCCGCACACGGGCTCGACCGACCTGGCCACCGCAGGTCTCGAACACCCCGGTCACCCGCTGCTCGGCGCCGCTCTGGACACCCCCGACGCGCAACAGCACATCTTCACCGGACGGCTCTCCCTCGCCACCCATCCGTGGCTCGCGGACCACGCCATCCTCGGCACCACGTTGTTGCCGGGGGCCGCGCTGGTGGACCTCGCGCTGCACGCGGGCATCCGGGCCGGCAGTCCGGTGGTCGAGGAGCTGACCTTGTCCGCCCCGCTGGTGCTGCCGGAGGACGGCTCGGTACGGCTCCAGGTGGCGGTCGGTCCGCAGGACGAGGCCGGACGACGCCCGGTGAGCGTGCACTCGCGGCTCGAAGACGCCGAGGATGGCGAGGACCGACCCTGGGTCCAGCATCTCGAAGGGCTGCTCGCGGTCGAGTCCGAGTCCGAGCCTGCTGAGACGGACGCGGGGACCGGTACGAACAGCGGCGGCGACGCAGAGGACGGCATCGGCGCCGACACCACGTGGCCGCCCGCCGGGGCCGAGCCGGTCGACGTGGCCGGGCTCTACTCGGGCCTGGCTGAACGCGGCTACGACTACGGACCCTCGTTCCGCGGCCTGGACCGGCTCTGGCGCGGCGGCGGGCAGGTCTACGCGGAGATCCGGCTGCCCGAGCAGGCTCGTCAGCAGGCTGACGCGAAGTCCTTCGGGCTTCATCCAGCGTTGTTGGATGCTGCGCTGCACGCTGCGGCTACTGCGCTGAGTGCGGATGACGCAGAGCCTAGTTCCGGTTCAGCCTCGGCGGACTCCTCCGCTCCGGTGCTGGTGCCGTTCGCCTGGCGCGGTGTGCGCCTGACAGCGCCCGGCGCGCGCGAGGCACGGGTCCGGGTCACCGTCTCCGGTCCCGACACGGTCGCGCTCACGATCACGGACGACGCCGGTTCGCCGGTGGCCGAGATCGCCGCGCTGACCGTCCGGCCGCTCGATCCGAGCCAGTTGGCCGGGGCGGGCAGCTCGGGCCGCACCTCGCTGTTCGGCGTCGACTGGGAGTCGGTCGAAGCGAACGGAATGCCCGAATCCGTGGCCGTGATCGGTGCGGACCCGTGGGGCCTCGCGCAGGCGGCGGCGCTCGACGCAGTGCCCGTCGACGTGCACGAAGACCTCGCGTCGCTGCTCGGCGAGAGCGCCGGCGGATCGCTTCCCGCACTGGTCCTGGTGCCGTTCCCGGTTGCCGCCCCTGCGGAGTCCGACAACACAGCACTCGACAACACAGCACTCGACAACACAGCGCTCGACGATTCGCCATCCCTGGTCCGCGCGGTCCTGCACCGCGCCGTGGCCGTCATCGCCGTGTGGGCCGCGGCCGAGCCTGGCCGAGCCTCGCACCTGGTCTTCGTGACCCGCGGCGCGGTGTCCACCCACGCCGGCGAGGATGTCGCGGATCTGGCCGACGCCGCGCTGTGGGGCCTGGTGCGCACGGCCCAGGCGGAGTACCCGGAGCGGTTCCGGCTGCTCGACCTCGATCCGAGGGCTGATGTACTGGTCGGCCTCGCCACCGCGCTCGGCACGGACGAGCCGCAGCTAGCCCTGCGCGAGGGCGGGCTGCACGCGCCGAGGCTGGCCCGGCTCGACCCCGCCGAGGGGCTCGCCCCGCCGGCCGGCGAACCGGCCTGGCGGCTGGCGCTGACCGGGCGCGGCTCGGTCGACGGCCTCGGGCTCGAACCGAATCCGGCCGCCCGCGAACCGCTCGCGCCCGGACAGGTACGCCTGGCCGTACGCGCCGCCGGGCTGAACTTCCGCGACGTGGTCCTCGCCCTCGACCTGGTCAAGGGCGACGAGCGGCCGCCCGCCGGCGAGGGCTCCGGCGTGGTCGTCGAGGTTGGGCCGAAGGTGCGCGGACTGCGGCCGGGCGACCGGGTCATGGGCATGATGTCCGGCGGCGCCGGACCGCTGTCGGTGGCCGACGCGAGCCTGCTCGCGCCGATTCCCGCCGGGCTCTCCTTCGCCGAGGCCGCCACCGTGCCGGTCGCCTTCCTGACCGCGCACTACGGACTCGGCGAGATCGCCGGGCTCAAGGCCGGGGACAGCGTCCTGATCCACACCGCCACCGGCGGGGTGGGCATGGCCGCGATCCAGCTCGCCCGGCTGGCCGGGGCCGAGGTGTACGCCACCGCGAGCCCGGCCAAGTGGGGCGTGCTGCGCGCGCTCGGCGTGGCCGAGGACCACATCGCCTCCTCCCGCGACCTCGGGTTCGCCGAGCGGTTCCGCGAGGCCAGTGGCGGGCGCGGGGTGGACGTGGTGCTCAACTCGCTGGCCCGGGAGTACGTGGACGCCTCGCTGCGGCTGCTCGTGCCGGGCGGCCGCTTCGTCGAGATGGGCAAGACCGACATCCGCACCCAGGAGCAGGTCGCGCAGATCCGGACCGACGTCCGGTACCGGGCCTTCGACGTGATGGATCAGGGCCCTGCGCACGTGCGCGGCATGTTCGCCGAGCTCGCGCCGCTCTTCGCCGCGGGCGAGCTGCGTCCGCTGCCGGTGACGGCCTGGGACGTGCGCCGCGCCCCGGAGGCCTTCCGGTTCCTGAGCCAGGCCCGGCACGTGGGCAAGCTCGTGCTCACCGTGCCCCGGCCGCTCGATCCCGAGGGCACCGTCCTGGTGACCGGCGGGACCGGGGTTCTGGGCCGGCACATCGCCCGTCGGCTGGTCGAGCAGCACGGCGCGCGCCGCCTGCTGCTGCTGAGCCGGCGCGGGCGCGCGGCCGCCGGGATCGAGGAACTCGTCGGGGAGCTGGAGGCGGCCGGGGCCACCGTCGTCGTCGAGTCCTGCGACGCGGCGGATCGGACCCGGCTGGACGAGGTGGTGGCCGCGATACCGGCCGCGCACCCGCTGACCGCCGTCGTGCACGCCGCCGGGGTCATCGCCGACGGCCTGCTGGCCGCGCTGACCCCGGAGCGGCTCGAGGCAGTGCTGCGGCCGAAGGTGGACGCGGCCTGGAACCTGCACGGGGCGACCCGCGGCGCGGACCTGGCGGCCTTCGTCATGTTCTCCTCCATCGCCGGGACCATGGGCACCGCGGGCCAGGGCAACTATGCCGCCGCGAACACGTACCTCGACGCCCTCGCCCAGCACCGGCGCGCGCACGGCCTGCCGGCCACCTCGCTGGCCTGGGGGCTGTGGGCCGACACCAGCGAGATGACGGGCCATCTGGACCGCGCGGACCTGGCCCGGATGGAGCGCTCCGGACTCACCCCGCTGTCCGCGCAGGAGGGACTGGCGCTGTTCGACGCCGGCCTCGGCGCGACCCGGGCCCTGGCGATCCCGGCCGCGCTCAACCTGGGCCGGCTGCGGGCCGCAGCGGGCGGCGAGCCCCCGGCGCTGCTGCGCGGGCTGATCGGCACGTCCGCCCGCTCCGGCGGGACGGACCGCACGGCCCGTCCGGCCGAGGCCGGGTCGTGGAAGCTGCGCCTGGCCGAGGCTCCCGAGGAGTCGCGCCGCGGCCTGCTGCTGGACCTGGTGCGCGGCGAGACGGCCGCGGTGCTCGGGCACCGCTCGGCCCAGCAGGTCAAGCCCCGGGACGCGTTCAAGGACCTCGGCTTCGACTCGCTGACCGCGGTGGAGCTGCGCAACCGGCTCAACGCGGCCACCGGCCTGCGGCTGCCCAGCACGCTGGTCTTCGACCACCCGAACCCGGAGCGGGTCGCCGAGCTCGTATACGGCGACCTGGTCGGCGCGGGCGGGCGCGGGCCGGCCGGCCCCTCGGTGCTGGCCGAGCTGGACCGTCTGGAGGCCGGGGCCGAGGCGCTGGACCCGGAGCACGCGGACCGGGAACGGCTCGAGGCCCGGCTCGAGGGCTTCCTGCTGCGGCTGCGCGAGCAGCGGGCGGGAGCCGGGGGCGGCGCGCTCGCGGACAAGTTCGAGTCCGCCTCCGACGACGAGATCTTCGACTTCATCGACAACGAGCTGTAGGCGTTCCGGCCCGACGCACGGAAGGTGGCAAGTCCGCATGGCGACCAACGAGGAAAAGCTGCGCGACTATCTCAAGCGGGTGACTTCGGACCTGCACCGCACCCGGGAGCAGCTGCGCGCGGCCGAGGCGCGGGACCGGGACCCGATCGCGATCGTCGCGATGGCCTGCCGGTACCCCGGCGCCGTCGCCTCGCCCGGGGACCTGTGGCGGCTGGTGGACTCGGGCCGGGACGCGATCGGCGAGTTCCCGGCCGACCGCGGCTGGCCGCTGGACGGGATCTACGACCCGGACCCGGACCACGCCGGGACCTCCTACGTGCGCCAGGGCGGGTTCATCGCGGACGCGCCCGGCTTCGACGCCGAGCTGTTCGGGATCAGCCCGCGCGAGGCGCAGGCCGCCGACCCGCAGCAGCGGCTGCTGCTGGAACTGGCCTGGGAGCTGTTCGAGTCGGCCGGGCTGCCCGCGTCCGCGCTGCGCGGAAGCGACACCGGGGTGTTCGCGGGGGTGATCGCCCAGGAGTACGCCCCGCGGCTGCAGAACGCCGAGGAGGCCTACGGCGGATACCTGTTGACCGGCAACACTCCGAGCGTCGCCTCCGGCCGGGTGTCCTACACCTTCGGGTTGGAGGGCCCGGCGGTCACCGTGGACACCGCCTGCTCCTCCTCGCTGGTCGCGGTGCACCTGGCGAGCCAGGCGCTGCGCAACGGGGAGTGCTCGCTGGCGGTGGCCGGCGGCGCGACGGTGCTGGCGTCGGCGGGCATCTTCGTCGAGTTCAGCCGGCAGCGCGGGCTCGCCCCGGACGGCCGCTGCAAGTCCTTCGGGGCCGGGGCGGACGGCACGAACTTCGCCGAGGGCGGCGGACTGCTGCTGCTGGAGCGGCTCTCCGACGCACAGCGCAACGGGCACGAGGTCCTCGCGGTGATCCGCGGAACCGCAGTGAACCAGGACGGCGCGAGCAACGGACTGACCGCACCCAACGGACCGTCCCAGGAGCGCGTCATCCGCCAGGCGCTGGCCAATGCCCGGCTCGGCGCGGACCAGGTGGACGTAGTCGAGGCGCACGGCACCGGCACCGCGCTGGGCGACCCGATCGAGGCCGGCGCGCTGCTGGCCACCTACGGCCGGGACCGCGAGGCCGCGGCGCCGCTGTGGCTCGGCTCGGTGAAGTCGAATATCGGGCACACCCAGGCGGCCGCGGGCGTGGCCGGGATCATCAAGATGGTGATGTCGATCCGGCACGGCGTCCTGCCCAGGACCCTGCACGCCGACGAGCCGACGCCACAGGTGGACTGGGGCGAGGGCGCGGTCTCGCTGCTGCGCGAGCCGCAGCAGTGGCCGAGCACCGGCCGTTCCCGGCGGGCCGGGATTTCCTCCTTCGGCATCAGCGGCACGAACGCGCACGTGATCCTCGAGGAGCCGCCCGCCGACGAGGAGGCGGAGGCCGCGCAGACCGACGCGCCGCGGACCGCTGCCGCGAGCGCCGAGACGCCGACGGCCGCGGCCTACGTACCGCTCGTGTTGTCCGCCGCGACCGAAACCGCCTTGCGTGACCAGGCTCGGCGGTTGCACGAGCAGGTCAGCAGTCAGACTGACACTGCTTCAGGTGGTCCTGCCGGATCTGCCCCGACTCTTTCAGAGCTCGGATTCTCCCTCGCGACGACCCGCACCCCGCTGGACCACCGGGCCGCGGTGGTCGCCGAGGACCTGGCGGGCGCGGTGGACGGTCTCGCCGTCCTGGCCGAGGGCGGCAGCGCGGCCGGCGTCACGCGCGGTGTGGCGCTCGGGGCGGCCAAGACCGCGTTCCTGTTCACCGGCCAGGGCAGCCAGCACGCCGGGATGGGCCGGGAGCTGTACGCCGGGCACCCCGCGTTCGCCGAGGCGCTGGACAGCGCGTGCGAGCAGTTCGACCGGCACCTGGACCTGCCGCTTCGACGGTTGATGTTCGCCGAGCCGGACAGCGCGGACGCGGCGCTGCTGGACCAGACCGGCTACACCCAGTGCGCTCTGTTCGCCTTCGAGGTCGCGCTGTACCGCCAGTTCACCGCCTGGGGCCTGCGTCCCGATCTGCTGATGGGCCACTCGATCGGGGAGATCGCCGCCGCGCACGTCGCCGGGGTGCTCTCGCTGTCCGACGCGTGCGCGCTGGTCGCGGCACGTGGCCGGCTCATGCAGGCGCTGCCTGCCACCGGGGCGATGGCGGCGATCGAGGCCACCGAGGCGGAGCTGCGCCCGCACCTGGTCGGCCGAAAGAAGCAGCTCGACCTCGCCGCGCTCAACGGTCCGCTGTCCACCGTGGTGTCCGGGGACCGCGAGGCGGTCGACGAGCTGGCCGCCGAGTGGCGCGGACGCGGGCGGCGCACCAAGCGGCTGCGGGTGAGCCACGCCTTCCACTCCCCGCACATGGACCCGATGCTCGCCGAGTTCCGCACGGTCGCCCGGGGTCTCAAGTACGCGGCGCCGAGCATCCCGATCGTCTCCAACGTCACCGGCCGGCTCGCCACCGCGCAGCAGCTGGGCTCGGCGGACTACTGGGTCGAGCACGTGCGCCGCGCGGTGCGCTTCACCGACGGCGTGCGCGAATTGCACGCGCAGGGCGCCGGGCGCTACCTCGAGATCGGCCCGGACACGGTGCTGGTCCCGCTGGTGGAGGGCAGCCTGCCGGAGCCCGCCGCGGGCGAACCGGGCCCCGTGCTGATCGCGGCGGCGCGCGCCGGGCAGCCCGAGGCGAGAAGCCTGGCCGACGCGCTGGCGCGGCTGCACGTGAGCGGCGCGACCCCGGACTGGTCCGCGGTATTCGCCGCCGGGCCGGACGGGCGGGCGCCGCGTCCGGTCACGCTGCCGACTTACCCGTTCGAGCACCGCCGCTACTGGATCGACCAGACCGGCGCGACCGGCGAGGTAGGCGCGCTGGGGCTGGCCGGGTCGGCGCATCCGCTGCTCGGGGCCGCGATCTCGCTGGCCGACGAGGGCGGGCTCGTGCTGACCGGCCGGCTCTCCCCGCGCACCCCGCCCTGGCTGGCGGACCACGCCGTCGCAGGGCGCGTACTCGTGCCCGGCACGGCGCTGGTCGACCTGGCGGTCCACGCGGGCGACCGGGTCGGCTGCGGCGAGGTGGACGAGCTGATCATCCAGGCGCCGCTGGCGCTGTCCGACGAGCCCCGGCACCTGCAGGTGACGGTCGGCCCGCTCGACGAGTCGGGGCGGCGTCCGGTGCGGATCCACTCGCGCACACAGGAGGCCGCCGAGCAGGAGGCGGAGTCCGACTCCGAGCAGGACGGGTGGATCTGCCACGCCGTCGGCACCCTGACGGGCGCGGTGACGGGCACGGCGGCTCCGGACGCGGCTGCGGCGGGAGCCGGTGCGGCGTGGCCGCCGAACGGGGCCGAGGAGCTGGACACCTCAGAGCTCTACAACCTGCTTGCAGCGAGCGGATACGCCTACGGACCCGCGTTCCGGTTGGTCGAGAAGGCCTGGCGGATCGGCACCGAGCTCTGCGCCGAGCTGAGCCTGCCGCAGGACACTGACACCGCCGGATACGGCATCCACCCGGCGCTGCTCGACGCCGCCCTGCACCCGCTCGCCCTGGACGCCCTCGCCGCGGCCGGGACCGGCACCGGAGCCGACGCTGGAAATGACGCCGGATCCAACGCCGTCCGGCTGCGGCTGCCGTTCGCCTGGTCGGGCGTGCGCCTGCACGCGACCGGGGCGACGAGCGTGCGCGCGCGGCTGCGGGTGATCGACGAGGGCACCGTCTCGGTCGAGTTGACCGACCCGGCCGGAGGCCCGGTCGCCAGCGTCAGCACCCTGACTCTGCGGGAGGTCTCCGGCGAGCAGCTCGGCTCGGACGGCGGCGCGGCCGCGGACGGGCTCCTGCACCTGGACTGGGCCCCGGTCACCCTGCCAGAGGCCGACGCCACACGTGCCGCAGCCGACTTCGAGGTCATATACGCCCCGGAAAGCCCTGCCGTTTCGGTGGGCGAGGCGACCCGCGACACGCTGCTCCTGCTCCAAGACCGGCTATCTCAGGACACCGCGCCAGGCACGCTCGTCCTGGCAACTCGGGGCGCGGTCGCCGCACTGCCGGGCGAGGACATCGTCTCGCTGCCGGGCGCGGCGCTCTGGGGCCTGGCCCGCTCGGCGCAGAACGAGTACCCGGGCCGGATCCTGCTGCTCGATCTGGATCCCGCCCTCAGTGCGGACCCTGACCCGTCCACCGCCACCGCCACCAATGACCTCACGACCCTGATCCACGCCGCCGTCGCGGCCGGCGAGCCTCAGCTCGCCCTGCGCGGCTCCGCCGCCTACGCACCCAGGCTCGCGCGCATCGGCAGCCGAGAGCACCTGTCCGCGCCGAACGGACATTCCGCGTGGCGGCTGGACGTCACCGAGGCGGGCACGCTGGAACACCTCGCCCTGCTGCCCGCTCCGCAGGCGCTCGAGCCGCTCGAGCCGGGGCACGTGCGGATCTCGATGCGGGCCGTCGGCCTCAACTTCCGGGACGTGCTGCTCGCCCTCGGCATGTACCCCGGACAGGCGCTGATCGGCAGCGAGGGCGCGGGCGTGGTCACCGAGACCGCCCCGGACGTGACCGACCTGGCCCCGGGCGACCGCGTCATGGGCCTGATAGCCGGTGCGGCCGGCCCGGTGGCGACCACCGACCGGCGGCTGGTCGCCCGGGTGCCGGACGGCTGGTCCTTCGCCCAGGCCGCGGCGACCCCGATCGTGTTCCTGACCGCCTACTACGGCCTGGTCGACCTCGGCGGGCTGCGCCGCGGCGACTCGGTGCTCGTGCACTCCGCGGCGGGCGGGGTCGGCATGGCGGCCGGACGGCTGGCCCGGCACCTCGGCTTCGAGGCCTACGGCACGGCCAGCGCCCCGAAGTGGGCCGCGGTGCGCGCGGAGGGCCTGCCCGCGGACCGGATCGCCTCCTCCCGGGACCTCGGCTTCGAGGAGCTGTTCCGCGCGGCCACCGGCGGGCGCGGCTTCGACGCCGTGCTCAACTCGCTGGCCGGGGAGTTCGTGGACGCCTCGGCCCGGCTGCTGGCCCCGGGCGGGCGGCTGCTGGAGATGGGCAAGACCGACATCCGCGAGCCCGCCCGGATGGCCGAGCTGTACCCCGGCACCACGTATCAGGCCTTTGACCTGATGGAGGCCGGTCCGGACCGGATCCAGGAGCTGCTGCTCGCGCTCGGCGCACTGTTCGAGTCCGGCGCGGTCCAACCGCTGCCGGTCACCGCCTGGGACATCCGCCAGGCCCCTGACGCCTTCCGCCACCTGAGCCAGGCCAGGCACGTCGGCAAGGTCGTGCTCACCGTGCCCGCGCCGATCGACCCCGACGGCACGGTCCTGATCACCGGCGGCACCGGCAACCTGGGCCGGCTGTTTGCCCGGCACCTGGTGGTCGGCCACGGCGCCCGGCACCTGCTGCTGACCAGCCGGCGCGGACCCGCGGCCGAGGGCGCGGCGGACCTCGCGAGCGAGCTGACCGGCCTGGGCGCGCAGGTCACCTTCGCCTCCTGCGACGCGGCCGACCGCGAGGCCCTGGCCGCGGTGCTGGCCGGCATCCCCGCCGACCACCCGCTGACCGCCGTGGTGCACACCGCGGGAGTGCTCGACGACGCGCCGCTGGCCGAACTGACCCCGGAGCGGATCGACGCCGTACTGCGGCCGAAGGTGGACGCCGCGGCCAACCTGCACGAGCTGACCGCGGGCGCGGACCTGCGGGCCTTCGTCCTGTTCTCCTCGATCGCGGGCGTCGCCGGGAACGCGGGCCAGTCCGGCTACGCCGCGGCGAACGCGTTCCTCGACGCCTTCGCGCAGTGGCGGCGCCGACGCGGCCTGGCCGCCGGCTCGCTGGCCTGGGGCGCGTGGGCCTCGACCGGCGGAATGACCGGCGAGCTGTCCGCGGTCGCGCAGGCCCGGATCCGGCGCAGCGGCCTGAACCCGATCAACCCGGAACAGGGCCTCGCGCTCTTCGACGCGGCACTCGACACCGGCCGGGCCGTAGTCGTGCCGACCCTGCTGAACCCGCGGGTGCTGGCCTCACGCGCCGCCTCGGGCGAACTGCCGCCGCTGCTGCGCTCGCTCGTGCGGACCCCCGCCCGGCGCGCCGCGGCCGGCTCCGGCGGGGCGCAGGGCTTGGCCGGACGGCTGGCCGGGCTCTCCGCGCCGGAACAGGACCGGCTGCTGCTGGACCTGGTACGCAGTCAGGTCGCCGCGGTGCTCGGGCACGGCGCTCCGGAGTCGATCGAGGCGGACCGGGCGTTCAACGCCCTGGGCTTCGACTCGCTGACCGCCGTGGAACTGCGCAACCGGCTCAACGACGCGACCGGGCTGCGGCTGCCCGCGACCCTGCTGTTCGACTATCCGACCTCGGCCGCGCTTACCGCGTTCCTGCGGGCCGACCTGGTCGGGTCCGCCGAGGGTACGGGTGCTGATACGTCCGCCCCGCGGGCCGTCGGCGCGGGAGCCGGCGGCGGGGCGGCAGGGGTCGAGCCGATCGCCATCGTCGGCATGGCCTGCCGCTACCCGGGCGACGTGCGCTCCCCCGAGCAGTTCTGGGAGCTGATCTCCTCCGGCCGGGACGCGGTCTCGGACTTCCCGGTGAACCGGGGCTGGGACCTGGCGGGCCTGTACGACCCGGACCCGGACCGGGTCGGCAAGACCTACGCGGTGCGCGGCGGCTTCATCCACGACGCGGACGAGTTCGACGCCGGGTTCTTCGGGCTCAGCCCGCGCGAGGCGCTGGCCACCGACCCGCAGCAGCGGCTGCTGCTGGAGACCGCGTGGGAGAGCTTCGAGCGGGCCGGGATCGACCCGAGCGGGCTGTCCGGCAGCCGCACCGGGGTGTTCGCCGGAGTGATCGCCGGGGAGTACGCCACCCGGCTGCGCCGGCCCTCCGGCGAGGTCGAGGGCTTCCTGTCCACCGGCAACACCACGAGCGTCGCCTCGGGCCGGATCGCCTACACCTTCGGGCTGGAGGGCCCGGCGGTCACCGTGGACACCGCCTGCTCCTCCTCGCTGGTCGCGCTGCACCTGGCCTGCCAGGCGCTGCGCTCCGACGAGTGCTCGCTGGCCCTCGCGGCCGGGGCCAGCGTGATGTCGACGCCCACCACCTTCGTCGAGTTCAGCCGGCAGCGCGGGCTGGCCGCGGACGGCCGGATCAAGGCCTTCGCCGCGGCCGCCGACGGCACCGGCTGGGGCGAGGGCGTCGGCGTGCTGGTGCTGGAGCGGCTCTCCGACGCACAGCGCAACGGGCACCAGGTCCTCGCCGTGGTCCGCGGCAGCGCGGTGAACCAGGACGGCGCGAGCAACGGACTGACCGCACCCAACGGACCGTCGCAGCAGCGCGTCATCCGGCAGGCGCTGGCCAACGCCGGGCTGACGGCGGATCAGGTGGACGCGGTCGAGGCGCACGGGACTGGAACTACGCTTGGCGACCCGATCGAGGCGCAGGCACTGCTGGCCACGTACGGCCAGGGCCGTCCCGCCGACCGGCCGCTGTGGCTCGGTTCGGTGAAGTCCACGATCGGGCACACCCTGGCCGCCGCCGGGGTCGCCAGCGTCATCAAGGCCGTGCTGTCGCTGCGCAACGAGACGCTGCCGCGCACCCTGCACGTGGACGCCCCCTCGCCGCACGTGGACTGGACCTCGGGCGCGGTGTCGCTGCTGACCGAGCCCGTCGCGTGGCGGCGCAACGGCCACCCGCGCCGGGCCGGCGTCTCCTCCTTCGGGATCAGCGGCACCAACGCGCACGTCATCGTCGAGGAGGCCCCGGACACGGGCCCAGTATCACAGGAAGCTGATTCGAACGGCGGCCCGGAGCGCGCGGTCCCGTGGGTGATCTCGGCCCGCGACGCGTCCGCGCTGCGTGCGCAGGCGGGCGCGCTGCTCGGCCTGGCCGCGGCGCAGCCCGGCCTCGACCCGCGGGCCGTCGGCCACGCGCTGGCCACCACCCGGGCCTCGCTGGAACACCGCGCTGTGGTCGTCGGCAGCGATGTCGCGGCCCTGACCGCGGGGCTGCGCGCAGTCGCCGAGGGTCGGGAGGCGGACAACCTGGTGACCGGGACCGCGCTGGAGTCCAAGCCGGTCGTGTTCGTCTTCCCGGGCCAGGGCTCGCAGTGGCAGGGGATGGCGCTCGAGCTCTTCGAGACGGCCGCCCCGTTCCGGGAGAAGCTGCTCGCCTGCGCCGAGGCGCTCGCCCCGCATACCGACTGGGACCTGCTCGCGGTGCTGCGCGCCGAATCCGGCGCGCCCACCCTCGACCGGGTGGACGTCGTGCAGCCGGCCCTGTTCGCGGTGATGGTCTCGCTCGCCCACCTGTGGCAGGCGCACGGGGTCCGGCCGAGCGCGGTGGTCGGCCACTCGCAGGGCGAGATCGCCGCCGCGCACGTGGCGGGTGCGCTGTCGCTGCCGGACGCCGCCCGCGTGGTGGCGCTGCGCAGCCGCGCCCTGGCCGCACTGGCCGGGACCGGCGGGATGGCCTCGGTGCCCACCTCCGCCGAGCGGGTTCGAACCCTGATCGCACCCTGGGGGGACGCGCTGCACGTCGCGGCGATCAACGGTCCCGCGTCCACCGTGGTCGCGGGTACGGCGGACGCGATCGGCGAACTGGTGGCGCTGGGCGAGCGCGAGGGCCTGCGCATCCGCCGGATCCCGGTGGACTACGCCTCGCACTCCCCGCAGGTCGAGCCGATCCGGGAGGAGCTGGCCCGGCTGCTCGCGCCGATCGAGCCGCGCGCCGCGCAGACCGCGTTCTACTCGGCGATCACCGGAGAGCCGGCCGAGGGCGCCGAGCTGGACGGGGCGTACTGGTACACGAACCTGCGCGAGACGGTCCGCTTCGAGGAGGCGGTGGGATCGCTGTTGGAGAGCGGCCACCGGGTCTTCATCGAGTGCAGCCCGCACCCGGTGCTGCTGTACGGACTGCAGGAGACCATCGAAGAGCGCGGATACGCCGCGGGCCGGGCCCGTGCGGTGGCGGTGGAGTCGCTCAGGCGGGACGAGGGCGGGCCGGAGCGGTTCCTGCTCTCCCTCGGCCAGGCGCACGCGCACGGCATCGCACTGGACTGGGCGCAGGTGTTCGCCGGACTCGACGGCGGCAGTGACAACGGCGACCACGACGGCAACGGCGACGGGACCGCGGGCGCCCGTCCGGCTCGAGTCGAACTGCCGACCTATCCGTTCCAACGCCGCCGCTACTGGCTCGAGCAGCCGGAGGATCCGGGCGACGCGGACGGCCTCGGGCTCGACGCCTCCGCGCACGGCCTTGTCAGCGCGGTGCTCGACGGTGTGGACACGGACGAGTACGTGCTCACCGGTCGGATCTCGACGCGCTCGCATCCGTGGCTGCGCGACCACGCCGTCGCCGGGACGGTGCTGCTGCCGGGCACCGCCTTCGTCGAACTGGCCGTGCACGCGGCCGGGCTGTCCGGGCAGGGCGGCGTACAGGAGCTGACCCTCGAGGCCCCGCTCGTGCTGCGCGACGAGGAGTCGGTGCGGCTGCGGGTCACCGTCGGCGCACGCGACGAGGCGGCCCTCCGGCCGATCACCGTGCACTCGAAGGCAACGCCGCAGCAGGATGGCGACGAGCCGGCCGCCTGGGTCCGGCACGCTACGGGATTCCTGAGCGCTGCGACGGCTGACACGGCGTCGGCGACCACCGACGACTCGACCTCTGCAAGCACAGCCGCTTGGCCGCCGCCGCAGGCCGAGCCGATCGACGTGAACGGGCTCTACGAGCGGCTGGCCGACCTCGGGCTCGAATACGGTCCGGCGTTCCAGGGCGTGCGCGCGGTGTGGCGCGCCGGGGAGGACATCCTCGCCGAAGTGTCCTCGCCAGACGGACACAGTGACGGGTCCGGAGAGTTCGCGCTGCACCCGGCGCTGCTCGACTCGGCCCTGCACGCGCTCGCCATCGCCCGCTCGGAGTCCGGCGAGGATGCCGGGGCCGACGGCGCGGGCCGGACCGTCCCGCTGCCCTTTGCCTGGTCCGGCGTCACGGTCGTGCACCGGGGCGCCTCGGCGCTGCGGGTCCGCATCTCCCCCACCGGATCCGACACCGTGTCGATTTCGGTCTCCGACCAGCACGGCCGGGCCGTGGCCTCGGTGGCGGCGCTCACGGTGCGCCCGATCGCGATCGACCGGCTCGCCCCGGCCCGGGACGAGGCGGCGCGCTGCCTCTTCGCCCCGGCCTGGTCGCCCGTCGAGTCGGCCGACCCCGCCGATGCGGCGGCCGCCACGCCGGCCGCCGGGCACGGCGAGCGCTGGGCACTGGCCGCGGCGTCCAGCAGGGAGCTGATCTCGATCCTGGAGTCGGCCGGCGTCGCGGTGGAGCACTACCGGGACTTCCACGAGCTCGACGCGGCCGTACCCGCGCCCGCGACCCCGGACGTGGTGCTCGTGTCCTGCGACGAGGCCCCGGACGGTCCGCGGGGCGAGGACGCGGCGTGGAACCTGGCCTCGGCCACGCGCGTGGCGACCGCGCGGATCGCGCAGATCCTGCAGGCCTGGACGGGCGCCGAGCGCCCCGCGGAGGCCCGCCTCGCCGTGGTCACCCGCAAGGCGGTCGCCGCCGGAGCGGACGAGGAGGTGCGCGACCTGGTCGGCTCGGCGGTCTGGGGACTGGTCCGCACCGCGCAGTCCGAGTACCCGGGCCGGTTCGTCCTGCTGGACCACGACGGGCTGCCCGAGTCGCTCGCGGCATTGCACGCCGCTCTGGCGACCGGCGAACCGCAGCTGGCCCTGCGCGACGGCGCAGTGCTCGCGGCACGGCTGCGACACGCGGACCCGACCGGGCCGGCAGGGGTGTCCGGGCCGTCCGAACCATCCGACGGGCAGCGCCCGTGGAATCCCGACGGCACGGTACTGATCACCGGCGGCACCGGCACGCTCGGCAGCCTGTTCGCCGAGCACCTGGCCACCACGCGCGGCGTGCGCAACCTGCTCCTGACCAGCCGTCAGGGAGCAGCCTCGCCAGGCTCGGCGGAGCTGGTCGGACGGCTGCGGGAACTGGGCGCGGACGCCCGGATCGCCGCCTGCGACGCGGCCGATCCGGGCGCCCTGGCGGCGACGCTGGCGGCGATCCCCGCGGACCGGCCGCTGACCGCGGTGATCCACGCCGCGGGCGTCCTGGACGACGGTCTCATCAGCTCCCTGACGCCCGAGCGGGTCGACGCGGTGCTGCGGCCGAAGGTGGACGGCGGGTGGAACCTGCACCGAGCCACCAGGGGCCTGGACCTCGCGGCCTTCGTGCTGTTCTCCTCGTTCGCCGGGCTGGCCGGCAACCCGGGCCAGGGCGCCTACGCGGCCGCGAACGGCTTCCTGGACGGGCTGGCGGCGCACCGGCGGGCAGCAGGGCTGCCGGGCACCTCGCTGGCCTGGGGCCTGTGGGAGCCGGCCAGCGCGATGACCGGGGAGCTGGACGAGGCCGAGCGGGCCCGGCTGGCCCGCTCCGGGCTGCTGCCGCTGTCCGCCGCCCTCGGCCTGGAGCTGTTCGACGCGGCGCTGGCCGCCGACCGGCCGCTGCTGGCCCCGGCCCGGATCGACCTGCCCGCGCTGCGGGCCAGGGCGCGGGCCGGGGCGCTGCCGCCGCTGCTGCGCGAGCTGGCCCCGGCGCGCACGGCCGCGGCGGGCGGTCCCGACGACGCCGCGCAGCTGGCCCGCAGGCTGGCCGAGACCGCGCCCGAGGACCGCGAGCGGCTGCTCGCCGACCTGGTGCGCACGATCGCGGCGGGCGTGCTCGGCCACGCCTCGGCGGCCGAGGTGCGGATGGACGGCACCTTCGCGGAGCTCGGATTCGACTCGCTGACCGCGCTGCAGCTGCGCAACGGGCTGACCGCGGCCACCGGGCTGCGGCTGCCCGCGACGACGATCTTCGACTACCCGACCCCGGCCGCGGTGGCCGGCTACCTGGCCGTCGAGCTGGCCCCGGCCGAGCCCGAGTCGGCGGCCGGGGCGCTGGACCGCCTCGACGAGCTGGAGGCGAGCCTGGCCGGGATCAACGGAGACGAGCAGTTGCGCCGCACAGTCACCGCGCGCCTGCACCGCCTGCTGTCCGGCCTGTCCGGACTGTCCGGCGGACCGGCGGACGGCATCGACCCGGGCGGCGTCCTCGACGCGGCCGACGCGGCGGAGATCTTCGAGTTCATCGACCAGGAACTCGGCCGGGCGGCCGGCTGACCCGGCGCCCAGCGGACGCGGCCGGGACCGGGACCGGGCTACAGCGGCCCTAAGCACCGGCCGCGTTCGATGGGTGACAAACACAGAAACGAGGTCTCAGCGATGGCCGACGAGAAGAAGCTCGTTGACTACTTGAAGTGGGTCACGGCGGACCTGCACCGCACCCGGCAGCGGCTGGCCGAGGCCGAGGCGGCGGACCGCGAGCCGCTCGCCGTCGTCGGCATGGCCTGCCGCTACCCCGGCGGGGTGCGCTCCCCGCAGGAGCTGTGGGACCTGGTGGCCGCGGGGACCGACGCGACCGGCGACTTCCCGGTCAACCGGGGCTGGAACGTGGACGAGCTCTACGACCCGGATCCGGCCGCCACCGGGCACTCGTACACCCGCCGCGGCGGCTTCCTGCCGGACGCCGACGAGTTCGACGCCGCACTGTTCGGGCTCAGCCCCCGCGAGGCCACCGCCACCGACCCGCAGCAGCGGCTGCTGCTGGAGACCGCCTGGGAGGCCTTCGAGCGGGCCGGGCTGCCGCCCGCCTCGCTGCGGGGCGCAGACGTCGGGGTGTTCGCCGGGGTGATGTACGGCGACTACGCCTCGCGGCTGGGCCGGGCGCCCGCGCAGTACGAGGGCTTCATCGGCAACGGCAGCGCGGCCAGCGTGGCCTCGGGCCGCATCTCCTTCACCTTCGGCCTGGAGGGGCCGGCCGTCACGGTGGACACCGCCTGCTCCTCCTCGCTGGTCGCGATCCACCTGGCCGGACAGGCGCTGCGCCGGCGCGAGTGCTCGCTCGCCCTGGCCGGCGGGGTCACCACGATGGCCACCGCGGGGCTGTTCGTCGAGTTCAGCCGGCAGCGCGGGCTGGCCCCGGACGGCCGGTGCAAGTCCTACTCCGACGCCGCGGACGGCGCCGGCTTCGGCGAGGGGGTCGGGCTGATCCTGCTGGAGCGGCTCTCCGACGCGGTGCGCAACGGCCGCCGGATCCTGGCCGTGGTGCGCGGCTCCGCGGTCAACCAGGACGGCGCGAGCAACGGGCTGACCGCGCCCAACGGCCCGGCCCAGCAGCGGGTGATCCGCAAGGCCCTGGCCGACGCCGGGCTGCGGCCCGAGGAGGTCGACGCGGTGGAGGGGCACGGGACCGGCACCACCCTCGGCGACCCGATCGAGGCGCAGGCGCTGATCGCGGCCTACGGCAAGGGGCGCTCCCCGGAGCGGCCGCTGTGGCTGGGCTCGGTGAAATCGAACATCGGGCACACCCAGGCCGCGGCGGGCGTGGCCGGCGTCATCAAGATGGTGATGTCGATGCGGCACCGGACGCTGCCGGGCAGCCGCTACGCCGAGACCCCGAGCGCGCACGTCGACTGGTCCGCCGGGACGGTGTCGCTGCTCGCGGCGAGCAGGCCGTGGCCGGAGTCGGAGCGGCCGTACCGGGCCGGGGTCTCGGCCTTCGGGATCAGCGGGACCAACGCCCACGTGATCCTGGAGCAGGCTCCCGAGCCGGCGGCGCCGGATCAGGCCACGAACACGGACGCGGGTACGGGCACGGATGCGGGCACTGATACCGGCACGCATACGAGCACTGACTCCGGCGCGGAACCCGGCACCCGCGCGCTGCCCTTCCTGCTGGCCGGGCACAGCGCCGAGGCGCTGGGCGGGCAGGCCGTGCGCCTGCGCGAATTCCTCCGGGACCGGCCGGACACCCCGCTGCCGGGTCTCGCGCACGCGCTGATCGCCACCCGCTCACTGCTCGACGAACGCGCCGCGGTGATCGCCGCGGACCCGGCCGGCCTGCTGCGCGGCCTCGACGCCCTGCGGGACGGCGCGCCGCATCCGGCGGTGGTCCGGCTGCCGAAGCGGGGCCCCGGCGGGCGCACCGCCTTCCTGTTCACCGGCCAGGGCAGTCAGCGGCCTGCGATGGGGAGCGAGCTGTACGCCGCGTACCCGGTCTTCGCCGAGGCGCTGGATGCCGTCTGCCAATACCTTGATCCGCACCTCGACCGCCCGCTGCGCGAGGTGATGTTCGCCCTCTCCGGCCCCGACGCCGGGCTGCTCGACCAGACCCGCTACACCCAGCCGGCCCTGTTCGCGCTGGAGGTCGCGGTGTACCGGCTGCTGGAGCACCACGGCCTGCGCGCCGACTTCTTGATCGGCCACTCGATCGGCGAGCTGGCCGCCGTGCACGCCGCCGGGGTGCTCAGCCTCGAGGACGCGTGCACGCTCGTGGCGGCCCGGTCCCGGGTGATGCAGGCGATGCCCGAGGGCGGCGCGATGGTCTCGGTGCGCGCCTCGGAGCGGGACGTGCTGCCACTGCTATCGGGCCGGGAGGACCTGGTCAGCCTCGCGGCGGTCAACGGTCCCGCCTCGGTGGTGCTGTCCGGGGACCGGGACGCGACGCTGGAGCTTGCCCGCGCCCTCAAAGCCCAGGGCTACAAGACCCGGCGGCTGCGGGTCAGCCACGCCTTCCACTCCCCGCACATGGCGGGCGCAATGGCGGAGCTGTCCGCGGTCGCCGCGACGCTGGCCTTCCACGAGCCGCGCATCCCGGTCGTCTCCAACGTCACCGGGCAGCTCGCCGAGCTCGACCAGCTCGGCTCGCCCGACTACTGGGCCGCCCATCTGCGCGGCGCGGTGCGCTTCGCGGATGGGATCGACTGCCTGGCCAAGCGGGACGTGACGGCGTACCTGGAACTCGGCCCCGGGGCGGTGCTCGCCCCGCTGGCCCACGACTGCCTGTCCTGGTCCGGCGCGCCGAGCGCGGCGCTGACCCTGCCGACGCTGCGCCCGGACCGCCCGGAGGACGCCTCGGTCGCGGCGGCGCTGGCCCAGGCGTACGCGTACGGGCTGGAGGTGGACTGGCCGGCGCTCCTCGGCGGTCCGCCGGACGGCGGGCTCGAGCTTCCGACATACCCGTTCCAGCGTTCCCGCTACTGGCTCGACGCCCCCGACCCGGCCCGCGAGACGGAATCCGGCGGGGCGGACTCCCGGCTGTGGGAGACGGTCGAGGGCGGGGACGCGGCGGCCCTGGCCGCAGTGCTCGGAGTCGGTGCGGCCGAGGAGTCCGCGCTGCGCACGCTGCTGCCCGCGCTCGCGTCCTGGCGGCGGCGGCCGGCGTGGCGGCACCGGGTCGGCTGGCAGCCGGTGCCGGAGCGCTCGCCGCTGTTGTCGGGGAGCTGGCTGCTGTGCGGGGCCGAGAAGACGGCGCAGCGCGCGGTGGAGGCGACTGCGGACGAGTCGATCCTCACGTCGGTGACCGCGGCTCTGAGCGACCGCGGCGCGGCGGTGGTGACGGCTCCGGAGCCCGCGATGGCGGGAGTGCTCTGCCTACCGCCGGAGGGTGAGACGCCGGCGGAGGCGCTGCGCAGGCTGGACAGCCTGCTCGCCGCCGCAGACGACCTCGGCGCCGCCGTGCCGGTGTGGTTCGCCACCCGGGGCGCGGTGGCGGTCGAGCGAGAGGATCCGGCGCAGGACCCTGATTGGGTTGCCGTGCGTGCGGCGGCCCGCGACGCGTTCGCCGATCGCGGGCTGACGGTCGGCCTGATGGACCTCCCGCCGGTCTGCGACGCCCGTACCTGGGAGCGGCTCGCCGCAGCGTTGGCCGGATCCGCGCGGGGCGAGGACGTGGCGCTGCGCCGCTCCGGCGCCCACGCCCGCAGGCTGCTGCGCGCCCCGTTCGACCCGACCGCCGCGGGCCTGGCCTGGAGGCCCCGCGGCACTGTACTCATCAGTGGCGGGCTTATCAGTGGCGAGCTCAGCAGTGGAGACTCGACCGGCGGAGAGCCGACCATCACCGGATCCGCCGACGGGCTCGGCGCCCACGCGGCCCGCAGGCTGGCCCGGGGCGGCGCGCAGCACCTGCTGCTGCTCGCCCCGCCCGGCACCGGCGCCCTCATCAATACCCTGGCTTGGGAGCTGCGCGGGTACGGCGCCCACGTGACCGTGGCCGACAGCGACCCGCAGGACCGGGCGGCGCTGGCCGAGCTGCTCGGCTCGGTCCCGGACGAGCTGCCGCTGACCGGCGTCGTGCACACGGCGGACCGGCCCGGCGACCCGCTCGCGGCCCTGCTCGACGAGCTGACCGGGCGCGCCGCGCTCGACGCCTTCGTGCTCTTCTCCCGGCTGCCGGAGGACTTCGCCGCCACCGGGGTGGCGGTCGAGCCGCGGCTCGGGGAGCTGGTCGCGCGGCGGCTGGCCGAGGGGCGCCCGGCGCTCGCGGTGGCCTGGGGCCCGTGCGGCGGCCCGCCGGACGGGGTCTCGCCCGGGGCCGCGATGTCGGTGCTCGACGAGGCGGTCGGCGGACCGGACCCGTTCGTCCTGATCGCGGCGCTGCCGACGGCCGGCCCGGCGCCGGCCCGGCCGTGGCCGTACGCGTTCTTCCACGCCCTGCCCGAGGTCGCCGCGACGCTCGGCGCGGGCGGTGTCCGTGGCGGCGGGGGCGACACGGACCTGGTGGCCCGGCTGCGGCAGGCGGACGGTCCCGAGGCCGACGGGCTGCTGATCGAGGTGCTGCGCCGGGAGACCGCCGCGGTGCTCGGCCACTCCTCGGCGACCGCCATCGGCGACGACTGCAACCTGCTCGAGCTGGGGTTGTCGTCCTTCACCGCCTTCGAACTCACCGACCGGCTGCGGGCGGCGATCGGGGTGCAGGTCTCCCCGGTCGCGGTGTTCGACTACCCGACCCTGCCCCAGCTGGCCGGATACCTGCGCGAGGAGCTCGCGCTGGCCGCGAGCGCCCCGGGCGCCGACCCCGCATGACGCGTACCGGTACCGACGAACCCCATCCATCGAATGGAGCTGACATGAGCCGTACAGTCGTCATATCCGGGGCCGGCCCGGCCGGGCTGATGCTCGCCGGGGAGCTCGCGTTGGCGGGCGTCCCCGCGGTCGTCCTGGAACGGCGCCCCGAGCCCGCCGGAGTCTCCGCCGGGATGGCCGTGCACGGGCGCGCCCTGGAGCTTTTCAAGCGGCGCGGGCTGCGCGACGCGATCCGGCCCGAGGACATCTTCCCGTGGCCGCGCACCCCGTTCGCGCTGCTGTGGCTGAACATGGAGGGCGCGCGCGACGAGGACTACACCTACGCCTTCCCGCAGTGGCGCACCGAGCGGCTGCTGGAGCAGTGGGTCACCGGGCTCGGCGTGGACCTGCGGCGCGGGCACGAGGTGGTGGACCTGGTCCAGGACGGGGAGGGCGTGACCGTCGGCGTGTCCGACCGGGACGGCGGCCGCTACGAGGTGCGCGGCGCCTGGCTGGCGGCCTGCGACGGCGCGGACAGCCGGGTGCGCGAGCTGGCCGGGATCGGGTCCGAGCAGAAGGGACCCGACTACTACGGCGTGCTCGGCGACTTGGAGCTGACCGAGGGCTCGGACCGGCAGTTCGACGCGGGCGTGCACCCGGACGGCGTGTTCGGGGCCATCCCGCTCAGCGCCGACACGGTGCGCCTGATGACCCTCGAGTTCGACGTCGAGGCGCCCGGGCCGGACGAGCCGGTCACGGCCGCGGAGGTCACCGCGCGGATTGCGCGGATCACCGGCCGGGCGCCGAAGCTCGGCAAGCTGACCTGGCTCTCCCGGTTCGGCGGCCCGACCCGGCTGGCCGAGCGGTTCCGCGACGGCCGGGTGCTGCTGGTCGGCGACGCGGCGCACACCATGTTCATCTCCGGCACCCACGGGCTCAACGCCGCGCTGCACGACGCGGCGAACCTGGGCTGGAAGCTGGCCGCCGAGATCAACGGCTGGGCGTCGCCGGGCCTGCTGGACAGCTACGAGCAGGAGCGCCGCGCGGTGGCCGACCGGCTGTGCCGGCACGCCTGCATCTCGATGGCGATGCTGCACCCGTACGAGCGGGTCGCCCAGCTGCGCGAGCTGGTCGAACGGCTCATCGGCTTCGAGCAGGTCAACAGCCACCTGCTCCAGGTCACCACCGAGGCCCGCTACCCGCTGCCGGACGACGCGCAGGCCCGGACGCAGGTACACCCGCTGACCGGCACGCCCGTCCCGGACGCCACGCTGAACCTGACGGACGGTCAGAGCAGCGTCGCCGAGGCGATGCGCGGCGGCCGCGGCCTGCTGCTCGACCTGTCCGAGGGCACGGCGGCGCTCGACGAGGCCTCCGCGTGGGCGCAGCGGGTCGACCTCGTCGCCGCGAAGGCCGTGGCCGAGCTGCCCGCCGCGGTGGTGCTGGTCCGCCCGGACGGCCAGATCGCGTACGCCTCGGCCTCCGGGGACGACCGCGCGGGCCTGCTCTCGGCGCTGCGCACCTGGTTCGGGGACCCGGCGGTGTCCATGCCCTGACAGCAGTCGGCGCCGGGCCCGGGACGCCTGCGTACGGTGGCCGCGCAGGTCACCCGGGCCGCGGCGGCTTGGCCGGGCCTTGGCCGAGATTTGACAGGGCGCTGAGAGGATCGGCTCAGCCAGAGCCGTCGGCGGACGCGGGTCGTTACCGCCGGGGCTCTGGAGCGAAGGTCGAGTCCTGTTGAAGGAGAGGGAACCTTGTCGACCGACACTCCCGCGAGGAGGCGCGCCCGCGCCGCGGCCGGGGCCGCGCAGTCCGGGGTCGCGACACAACCGGAGCGCTGGCCGGCGCACCACCTGCTGCACCGGCCGAGCACCGCCGAGGGCCTGATGCTCGGCACCGTCGCGCCCGTGGCCCAGGACTTCACGCTGTCCGCCCGGCTGCCCGAAGGGCACACGCTCTACAACGACGACCCGGGCGCCTTCCACGACCCGCACTTCGCCCTGGAGAGCATGCGCCGCTCGGTGCTCTTCGTGGCGCACCAGTACTTCCGGGTGCCCTCCGAGCGGCCGGTGGTGCTGGCCTCCACCGAGGTCGCGATCACCGAGCTCGAGCCCTGGCGGCGCAACGGGCATCCCGCGCACATCGCGGTCGACATGGAACTGCACCCCGCCGACGTGATCAACGGGGTGCCGCGCGGCCTCGGCTGCCAGGCGCGGCTGGCGATCGACGACGTGGTCTGCGGGACCGCCAAGGCCCACCTGGTCTTCCTGATGCCGAAGGTCTACCAGAGCCACCGGGCCCGCGAGCGGGCCGCCAGCCGGACCGACCGGTTCGGCCCCGCGGCCGACGCGCTGCGGGAGACCCGGCCGCGTCCCGAGTCGGTGGGCCGCAGCGACCCGCGCAACGTGGTGATCAGCCTGCCGCTGCCGCACCAGGACGACCTGGTGCGGGTCCAGGTCGCCGCGGACGCGGCGCACCCGGTCTTCACCGCAGAGGCCACCGATCACGTGCCCGCCGTGGTGCTGCTCGAGGCCGCACGGCAGACAGCGTTCCTCACCGCCGGGGAGCTGCACGGCTTCTCCGGCGCGAACTGCGTGTTGACGGAGTGGAGGGCCCGGTTCCGGGGTTTCGCCGAGATCGACCTTCCGCTCTACTGCACCGCCGTCGGCGGCCCGCTCGGACGCGATCCGCGGGGCCATCCGGCCCTGCCGGTCACGCTGACCTTCACCCAGGGGGTCCGCGAAGTCGCGACCGTGGCCGTGGCGGTGCTTCAGGACTATTGACGGGGAGCAGGAGGGAAGAGGGATCCAAGGTGAGATTCCGGGTCCTCGGACCGGTGAGCGTGCAACCGCGCACGCCGACCGCCGCCAAAGTACGGGCGGTGCTGGCGGCACTGCTGGTGCGCGCCAACGAGATCGTCTCGTCGGAGAGCCTGATCGACGAGCTGTGGGACAACTCGCCGCCGCGCACCGCGGCGACCACGCTCCAGGTCTACATCTCCCAGCTGCGCCGGGTGCTGCAGGAGGGCGACCCCGAACCCGGGGCGCGCGGCCGGCGGCTGCTGACCGTGCCGCCCGGATACAGCCTCCAGGTGGGCCCGGACGATCTGGACCTGACCAGGTTCGAGGCCCTGCACCGCGGCGGCCGGGCGGCTTACGAGCGCGGCGACTTCGAGTCCGCGTCCAGTCAGCTGGGCGAGGGGCTCGGCCTGTGGACCGGGGTCGCGCTGGCGGGGGTGCCGCACGGCTACAGCCTGTCCGCGGCGGCGGTGCGCCTGGAGGAGCTGCGGATGACGGCGCTGGAGCAGCGCATCACCGCGGACCTGCGGCTGGGCCGGCACAAGGAGCTGACCGGCGAGCTGATGGCGCTGACCAGCGAGCACCCGCTGCGCGAGACCCTGCACGCGCACCTGATGGTGGCGTTGTTCCGCTCCGACCGGCAGTCGGACGCCCTGCAGTCCTTCGCCCGGCTGCGCAGGTCGCTGGTCGACGAGCTCGGGATCGAGCCGGGACCGGGGCTGCGCCACCTGCACGAGCGGGTGCTGCGCTCGGACCCGGCGCTGAGCTGGCGCGAGCCGGCCACGTCGGCGGCGGCCTCCGGGCCGCCCACGGTATGGCTGCCGCCGGCCGTGCCGGACTTCGTCGGCCGCGAGGCGGCCATCGCCACCGCCCTCAAGGCCTTCCCCGACCGGGCCGGCCGCTTCACGGCGCCGCTGCTGGTGATCGGCGGCCGGGCCGGGGTGGGCAAGACGACCCTCGCGGTGGAGCTGGCCCGGCGCTCCGCCGAGCTCTTCCCGCACGGCCGGGTGTTCGTACACCTGCGCGGGGCGCTCGGCGAGCCGGTCGATCCCGCGGAGGCCGTCGCCCGGCTGGTGTACCGGCTGGAGCGGCGCGCCGAGACGGAGGCCGAGCGTCCGGAGGCCGACCGGGCGCAGCCCCCGGCGGGCGAGGAGCCGGCCGAGCGGCTTCAGCGCCTCGCCCTGCGCCGCCGCCTGCTGGTGGTCCTGGATGACGCGGTGTCCGAGGACCAGGTGCGGCCGCTGATCGACGCGGTCCCCGGGGTGTTCGTGGTGCTGACCACCCGGCGCACCCTGGCCGGGCTGGACGGCGCGCGGCACCTGGTGCTGGACGAGTTCGAGCCCGCGGAGGCGCAGCAGCTGCTGCTCGAACTGGGCGGTCCGCGGATCGCCGAGGACCCGCAGTCCGCCCGCGAGATCGCCCGGCTGTGCGGCTACTTGCCGCTGGGCCTGCGGGTGGCCGGGGCGGGGCTGGCCGCGCGCCCGCACTGGACGGCCGCGGCGCTGGCCCGGCGGCTCGGCGACGAGACCGCGGGGCTGTCCGAGCTGGTGGCCGGGGACCTGGACGTGCGGGCCGTGCTGCTGGTCGGCTACCGGGAGGCCGGGCCGGCCGAGCAGCGGGCGTTCCGGCTGCTCGCGCTGGCCCCGGCCCCGGGCTTCGCGCTGTGGAGCGCGGCGGCGCTGCTCGACGAGGGCCAGGACGGCGCCGAGCGGACCGTGGACCGGCTGCTGCAGTCGTACCTGCTGGAGGCCCGGCAGCCGACCCGGGAACTGCCGCCCCGCTACGGATACCACCGGCTGCTCAGGGCACTGGCACTGGACCTGCTCGCCTCGGAGGACCCGATCGGGGTGACCGCCGCGGTCGAGCGCCTCGGCGCCGTCTGCCTGGCCGCCGCGCGCCACGCCGACGCGCTGCTGACTCCGGGCCGCTCCGAGAGTGCGCGGGATGTCATGGCGCAGGACGACCCGGCGCGGATCGTCGGCCCGTCCCCGGTGCACTGGTTCCACGAGGAGGGGCCGGGGCTGGTGCACGCGGTGCAGCGGGCGTATCACGCCGGGCTGTGGCCGCTGGTGTACCGGCTCGCGGAGAGCCTGTCAGGGTACTTCGACGCGCGGGCGGCCTGGGCCGAGTGGGCGCAGACCCACGAGCTGGCCCTGGACGCCGCCCGCCGGGAGTGCGACCGGCGCGCCCAGGCCCAGATCCTGCGGTCGCTGGGAGATCTGGCCTGGCAGCAGCAGCGGGTGCGGCAGGCCGCGCGGCACTACGAGGAGGCCGGCGCGCTCTTCCGGGCGACCGGCGACGAGGGCGGCGCCGCGCGCTGCCTCATCGGCCTCGCGGACGTGCAGGTGAGCGAGGGGGATCCGGCGTACGCGGGCAAAACCTTCGCCGACGCGCTGGCGCAGTGCACGGCTGCCGGGGACGCGCGGGGACGGGCCGACGCGCTGCGGGGGCTGGCCGTCGTCGAACTGCAGTGCGGCCGGGCCGAGGAGGCGCTCGAGGCGTTCGCCCGGTTCGGCGAGGCGGCCGAGGAGCTCGGCGACCGGCGCTGGATCCAGTTCGCGAACCGGACCCGCTCCTGGCTGCTCGAGCGGGCCGCCGACTGGTCGGATCCGGCCGAGCCCTGGGCCCCGTCGGCGGTCGAGGCCCGCCCCGGGATCTGGGTGGTCAGCTCGCGCCCGGTCAGGACCGCGGGTCTGGAGCAGCTTTGACGAGGGCGGCGGGGCTTTCGGCGGGATCTGCGTGGCCGGCTCGCGTCCGGTGCGCGGGAACGGACTAGAGCGCCTTTAGCGACGGCGGCCAGGATCTCGGATGGAGCCGTTTTCCGAGAGAGGAAGACCCTTGAGCTCACACGCGTCGAGCGCTCCCGGTCCGGGTTCGCCCGCCCCGGGCCCGCGCACCGAGGTCTGCGTCGTCGGGGCGGGACCGGCCGGGCTGCTGCTCGCCCTGGAGCTGGCGAAGCGGGGGCGGCAGGTCACCGTGGTCGAGCAGAGCGCCCGGTTCGAGCGCTCGTTCCGCGGCGAGGCGATCTCCCCCGACTCGGTCTGGCTCCTGGAGCGGCTCGGCCTGTTCGACCGGGTGCGCGAGAGCACCCTGCAGACCCGCCGGATGGAGGTGTGCGACGGTGGCGAACTCGTGCTGCAGACGGACTTCTCGGCGTACGGCCTGCCCTGCCCGTATCCGACGGAGCTTCCGCAGCCGCCGCTGCTGGCGGCCATCGCGCAGGAGGGCGCAACGCTGCCGGGGTTCTCGCTGATCCGGCGGACCAGCGCGGTGGAACTGCTGCGCGGCCGGGACGGGCGCGTGGCCGGGGTGCGCTGCAACGGCCCGGACGGCCCGGTGGATATCAGGGCGACGCTGACGGTGGCGGCGGACGGCCGGTACAGCAGGATGCGCCGACTGGCCGGCCTGCCGCACCGGAACCTGCCGCTGGGCCGGGACTTCATCTGGTTTAAGCTGCCGCGCCCGGACTGCTGGGACCGGCACATGTACCGGGTCAGCCTGCTGGGCGGGCGCCACTGCGTCTTCATGCCGACGGTGCCGGACCAGATCCGGTCCGGCTTCAACGTGCCCAAGGGCGAACTGCGGCAGCTGCGCCGGTCCGGGATCGGGGCGCTGCACCGGCGGGTGGACGAGCTGGCCCCGGAGCTGTCCGAGGCGGTGCGCGAACACGTCGCCGACTGGTCGGCCACCGCGGTGCTGGACATCTTCACCACCGTAGTGCCGCGCTGGTCCACGCCCGGACTGGTGCTCGTCGGGGACGCGGCGCACACCCTGACCCCGATCCTCGGCCAGGGGGTGAACCATGCGCTGCTCGACGCGGTGGTGCTGGCCCCGCTGCTCGCCGAGGCCCTGGCCCGGCCCGGCCCGCCGCTCGCCGTGGACCGCGCGACCGCCGAGTTCCAGCGCTCGCGGGAAGCCTCCGTGGCGCTGTCCCGCACCATCCAGCTGCGTCAGGAGCGCGCCTTCGCCGTCTCCGGACGGGCGGGCGTGGCGGCGCGCAAGGCCGCCTACCGGTTCATCGACCGCAACGAGCGGGTCAAGCTGCGGCTGATGACAGGGGTCTTCTACGCGTTGCAGACCGCCGAGCTGCGCGGCGAGACGCGGTTGGAACTGATCCGGTCACCGTGTCCCGCCACGCAGGACACGGTCACCGCCGACGCCGAACCCGCCACACCCGCCGGAAACTGGTGACCAGATGGCCGAGCACGCTCCCGACTACCCCTTCGCCCGGCCGTCAGCCCTCGACCCGAGTCCCGAGTACGCGCGGCTGCGCGGCCGGTGCCCGGTGGCACGCGTGACGATGCCGAGCGGGGACACCGCGTACCTCATCTCGACCTACGAGGAGGTGCGCACCGTGCTGGCCGACCCGCGGTTCAGCCGGGCCGCCACGCTGGAGCCCGGCGCACCGCGCGTCTCCGCCGCGCCACAACGGTTCAAGAGCCTGCTGAACATGGACCCGCCGGAGCACAGCCGGGTCAGGCGGCTGGTGTCCCGCGAGTTCACCGCCCGCCGGGTTGCCGCGCTGCGGCCCCGCATCGAGCGGCACGCCGACGCGCTGCTGGACGCGATGTACGAGCAGGGGCCGCCGACGGACCTGGTCGCCGCGTACTCGTTCCCCCTACCGGTGGCGGTCATCTGCGAGCTGCTCGGCGTGCCGTTCGAGGACCGCGCCGCGTTCAACGGCTGGTCCGCGGCCTTCCTGTCCACCACGGCGCTGCCGGCCGTGGAGATCCTGGCCGCGCAGGCCGCGCTGCGCGACTACATGGCCGCGCTGGTCGCCGGAAAGCGCAATGCGCCGGGAGAGGACCTGCTCAGCGCCCTGGTGGCGATGCACGACCGGGACGACGGCCGGCTGGACGAGGAGGAGCTGATCTTCCTGGGCGTCAGCCTGTTGGTGGCCGGGCACGAGACCAGCGCGAATCAGATCTCGAACAGCGTCTTCGCAATGCTGACAAGGGATCCCGGCCTGCGCGCCGTGCTGCTGGACGGGGACGAGGACGCGGTGGCGCACGCGGTGGAGGAACTGCTGCGGATGTACCCGCCCGGCGACGAGGCACTGCTGCGGATCACCCTGGAGGACGTGCGGCTCGGCGGCGTAGAGGTGCCCGCCGGATCAGCCGTGCTGCCGTCGCTGGGTTCCGCGAACCGCGACGAAGGGCAGTTCCCCAGCGCCGAAAAACCGGATCCGGACCGCGCGGTGAATCCGCACCTGACGTTCGGCCACGGCGCTCACTACTGCATCGGCTCGGGCCTGGCCCGCGCGGAGCTGCAGATCGCGCTCAGTACGCTGCTACGGCGCTTCCCCGAGCTGCGACTGGCCGAACCGGAGCGTGCAGCGGACCGCCCGAGCGGCCGCCTCGTGCACGGAGTCAGCTCCCTGGCGGTTGCCTGGTAGGAACATCCCCTCTTTGAATCTGCCCGGACCATTACGGCGTGGCCCGGTCGTCGAAGGCCTGGTTGCGGGCAGCCTCCGCGGCGGTCGCCAGCGCGCCTAAGAGCACTGCGTCGTCGCCGAGCTGGGCCGGGGCGATCCGCGGGTGCAGCGGGGTCAGGTCCCTCAGCGCCGCCTTGAGCGGGTCGAGCAGCAGGTCCGCGTTGCGGCCGATGCCGCCGCCGAGCACCACCAGCTCCGGGTCGAGCACCGCGGCGATCGCCGCCACCGCGTGCGCCAGCCGCGCCGCGTGGTGTTCGACGGCCCGCCGCGCGATCGCGTCCCTGGCGCGGGCCGCCTCGAAGACCTCCTTCGCGCTGGCCGCCCCGCCCATCCCGAGCGCGCGGGCCAGCCGGACCACCCCGTCGCCGCCGATCGCATCCTCCAGCGTGCCGCGCCGGGCCGCCGCCCCGCCCGCCCGCGTCGTCGCCTCCTGCTCGACCGGCAGCGGATAGAACGGCAGGTAGCCGATCTCGCCGGCCGCCCCGTGTGCTCCGTGGAAGGCCTTGCCGTCGATCACGTATCCGGCCCCTGCTCCGGTGCCGACCCACAGGTACGCGAACATCCGGCAGCCCCGCCCGGCTCCGGCGGCGTACTCGCCGAGCGCTGCCAGATCGGCGTCGTTGAGCAGGTCGAGCCCGGTGCCGAGCTCGGCGCGCATCCGGTCGAACAGGCCCGCCTGTCCCCAGCCCGGCAGGTTGAAGGCGTAGCGCACCCGGTGCGTGCGCGGGTCGACCACGCCGGGTCCGCCGACCACCGTGTGCACCACCCTCGACCACTCAACGCCCGCCTCCTCGGCGACCGCCCGCGCCAGCGCGACAGCCGACTTCACGGTCGCCGCGGCGGTGGTGGCCTCGTTCGGCGCATCACTGCGGCCGACCGGTTGGCCGTCCATCCCCGCCACCGCCGCGCGGATCCACTGCCGTCCGATGTCGATGCCTGCCACGTACGCCGCCGTCGGGTCGGGCTCGTAGAGCACCGCGGCCCGGCCCCGGCCCTGCCCCTGCACGGTCTCCCCGGTGCGCCGCACCAGCCCGGCCCGCTCCAGGTTCGCCAGGGCCGCGGACACGGTGGGCTTGGACAGGCCGGTGGAGCGGGCCAGCTCGGCCCGCGAGGTGGTGCCCGCGGTGCGCAGCGCGTCGAACAGCACCCGCTCGTTGATGCTCCGCAGGACACGCCGATTCCAGATCTGACCGTCCGCGATCTCCCTGTCCCCCTCACCGGTCCTCACAACGGTCAGCTTACGGGTACAGCCAACCCTTGACTCGATTTAGTTAATCAGAATAACTTGAACGGGCCCCAAGCACAGTCCCACGGCCAATCCACTGAGGACATAGGGAGGTGGGGCGTGACGACGACCGAACGCACGACCCCCGCTACAGACGGCGGCTTCGTCCGCCGGATCGGCCAGTTCCAGGCCACCGCCATCAACATGAGCCAGATGGTGGGCATCGGCCCATTCATCACGATTCCGCTGATGGTGGGCGCGTTCGGCGGCCCGCAGGCGATCATCGGCTGGATCGCCGGAGCCATCCTGGCGCTGGCCGACGGCCTGATCTGGGCCGAACTGGGCGGCTCGATGCCCGGAGCCGGCGGCACCTACATCTATCTGCGCGAGGCCTTCCAGTACCGGACCGGGCGGCTGATGCCGTTCCTGTTCACCTGGACGGCGATGCTGTTCATCCCGCTGATCATGTCCACCGGCGTGGCGGGCTTCGTCTCCTACCTCACCTACCTCTGGCCCTCGATGACGCACACCCAGGGCGACCTGGTCGGGCTGGGCCTGTGCGTGCTGGTCGTGCTGCTGCTGTGGCGGCGGATCGAGTCCATCGGCAAACTCACCGCGGTGCTCTGGACGGTGATGATCGTCAGTGTGCTGTCAGTCATCGTCGCCGCCTTCACCCACTTCCACCCGCACCTGGCCTTCACCTACCCGGCGCACGCGATCGACCTGGGCAACAGCCAGTTCTGGATCGGCTTCGCGCTCGGCCTGACCGTGGGCATCTACGACTACCTGGGCTACAACACCACCGCGTACATGGGCGCCGAGCTCAAGGATCCGGGGCGGGTGCTGCCGCGCAGCATCATCTACTCGGTCCTCGGCATCATGGTGATCTACCTGGCGATGCAGATCGGCGTGCTCGGCGTGGTGCCCTGGCAGCAGATGCTGGTGCCCGGCAGCCCGGCCGCGAACTCGGTGGCGGCCGTGGTGCTGGAGACCGCCTGGGGCAAGGGAACCGCCGACGTCATCACGGTGCTCATCTTGATCACCGCGGTGGCCTCGGTGTTCACCGGGCTGCTCGGCGGCTCCCGGGTCCCGTTCAACTCGGCCCGCGACAAGGTCTTCTTCCGCCGGTACGGGGACCTGCACCCCCGGCACCGCTTCCCGGTCTGGGGTGTGCTCACCATGGGCGTGGTCACGGCGCTGGGCTTCTACCTGAGCCGGCACATCGGCACCAGCAGCAAGACCCCGCCGCTGACCGTGCTGATCAGCCTGCTGACGACAGTGATGGTCATCATCCAGGCGCTGTCCCAGATCGCCGCGGTCACCGTGCTGCGCAAGCGGCAGCCGAACCTCAAGCGGCCGTACAAGATGTGGCTCTACCCGCTGCCGAGCCTGATCGCCCTGGTGGGCTGGGTCACCGTCTACGGGTTCGCGGACCGCAACAGCCCCGGTGTGCACCCGATCGAGTGGTCGCTGGCCTGGGTGGCGCTCGGCGTCGCGGTCTTCCTGGTCTGGGCGAAGCTCGAGCGCACCTGGCCGTTCGGCGACAAGGACATCAGGGAGGACTACCTGAACGGCATTCCGGCCGACGCCGCGGACCCCGACCTCACCGCAAGCGCTCCGTCGTAGCAGGACCGAGGTCCGGCTCGCAGGGCCTTGTCTCCGACCTCTGGGACAGGGCCCTGAGTCAGACACACTGGCAGACACACGGCCGGCCACTCAGGACAGGGGCCTGAGTCCGTCGCAGATGAGCCCGGCGATCCGGCCGGGCCGCTCGGCATCGGCGCGCCGCTGCTCCGCGGCGAGCGCGCCGAAGACGACCGCGTGCAGGTCCTCGGTGTCAACGTCTGCGCGCACCGCGCCTACCGCTTTTGCGCGGGCGAGCAGATCGTCCAGGTGCCCGCGCAGCCGCCCGGCGGCGTGCAGGGTCACCGCGCGCAGATCCACCCCGGCTCCGGCCAGCGCGTCGGCCAGGTCCTTCTTGGTGCTCGCGTCCGCGACCATCAGGGCCAGGAAGCCGAAGAACGCTGCGGAGACGGCCTCGTCGTCCGGGCCCGCGCCGGCCGCGGCCGCCACCGCGAGCCCCGCCTCCGCGGCCAGATACTCCAGCCGGTCGACGATCACCGCCTCGAACAGCGCCTCCTTGGTCGGGAAGTGCCGGTACACCGTGCCCGCGCCGACGCCCGCCCGCCGGGCGATGTCGTCCAGCGGCACGGCCAGTCCCTCGGCCGCGAACGCCTCGCGCGCCGCCTCCAGCACCCGGGCCCGGTTGCGCCGGGCGTCCGCCCGCAGCGGACGGGCTTCGGCCGCGGCCTCGTCCTGCCGGGTCACTGGCATCGCCTACTCCTCGCGCGTGGACAACCGGGGCGCTCGTTCCGTATAGTCGAAACGGGGCCATCGTTCCGATTATAGAGCCGTCGAGGAGTTCGCCATGCCTGCCCGCACCGCGCGCGAGACCGTGGAACTGCTGCTGCGCACCACCGTGGAGGGGACCCGCGACCAGATCGCAGACCTCTACGACCCCGAGGTCGTGATCGAGATCCCGTTCTCCCCGGACGGGATCCCGAACGTGACCACGGGCCGCGAGACCATGCGGGCCCGGATGAACTCCGCCGCCGCGCTGCTCGCCTTCGACTCGGTCGAGGACGTCACACTGCACGAGACGGCGGACCCGGAGGTCGTCATCGCCGAATATCGGATCCTCGGGCACCTCGCCCCCAGCGGAAAGCCGTTCTCGCTCTCGTACGTCGCGGTCACCCGGGTACGGGACGGGCTGATCGTGTCGTCGCGGGACTACGGCAATCCGCTGGAGGTCGGGGAGCTGTTCAAGGACGCCGATCTCAAGGCTCTTATCGAGCCGGCGTGACCGGGGCCGGGTTGAGCGGGGCCGCGCCGCTGGGGGTGGGCGCGACCGCCGAGTAGTGCGAGGCGTCGCCCGAGAGCGAGTAGCTGGCCGCGCCGTCCACGCCGGCCGGGACGTCCCCGGCGACCGTGACCCGGTTGAGCCGGCGCGGCCGGCCGTCGTAGTTGTCGATGGCGTAGTGCTGGGTGATCCGGTTGTCGAACAGCACCAGCTGGTTGGGCGACCAGCGCCAGCGCAACACGTTCTCCGGCCGGGTCACGTAGCCCTGCAGCAGGTCCAGGATCTTGCGGGACTCGCCGACCGACAGCCCGACGATCCGCTGGGCGAAGCCGCCGATGAACAGTCCGCGCTCCCCCGTCAGCGGGTGCACCCGCACCACCGGGTGCGCGGTCTGGTACTTGATCGAGGTGAAGACCGCGCGCCGCTGCCGGGCCTCCTCGTCGAGGGTCTCCTGCGGCACCGCGTAGTCGTAGTCGTTGGTGTGCACGGCCCAGAGCGTGTCGGCGAAGGCGCGCAGCGGCTCGGGCAGGTCGCGGTACGCCGCCGCCGAGTTCGCGATCAGCGTCTCGCCGCCATAGGGCGGGACCACGATGCTTCGCAGGGTGCTGAGCTGCGGCGGGTTGAGCACGAAGGTGACGTCGGTGTGCCAGTGGTTCGCCACACCCTGCTCGCTGTCCACCGGCAGCACGTTGGGCGCGCCCTCGACAGCCGGCACGGTCGGATGCGCGGTGGTCAGCTCGCCGAACTGCGCGGCGAAGCGCTGCTGGCCGGCGTCGTCCAGGTGCACGCCCTGGAAGACCAGGGCCTTGTGCTCGCCCAGCGCGGCCCGGATCGCGGCCACGGTCTCGGGTTCCAGGTCCCGGCCCAGATCCAGGCCGGAGACCTCGGCCCCGATCCGCCCGGTGACCTTCCGCAGGTCGAGGGCGGTATGGGTGGCAGTGATGGTCATCTTAAACTCCTTATTTGACTAGGCCGCCGCGAGCGCGGCCGCAGTGTCGTGCTGGTTCGCCGTCTCGTTCTCGTTCGCTGTGCCGTGCTCGTTCGCCGAGCTGCGTTTCCTCGCCGTGTACTGATTCACCGGTCGGGGCAGTCCGTAGCGCTCCCGCAGGGTCTGTCCGGGCACGTACTCGGACCGGAACAGGCCCCGGGCCCGCAGCAGCGGGACGACCTGTTCCACGAACAGCTCCAGCCCGGACGGAAGTACCGCGGGCATGATGTTGAACCCGTCGGCGGCGCCCTGGTCGAACCAGGCCTCGATCGCGTCCGCGACCTGCTCGGGCGTGCCGGTGAAGGTGCGGTGGCCGCGTCCGCCGCCGAGCCGTCCGATCAGCTGGCGCACGGTCAGCCGCTCGCGCCGGGCCAGGTCGACGATCAGCGCGTAGCGGCTCTGCGCGCCCTGGATCTCGCTCTCGGCCGGCAGGTCGTCGGGCAGAAGCGAGTCCAGCTCCAGTGCTTCGACCGGCACCTGCAACAGCTCGGAAAGCCGGTGCCGGCCGTGCCGGTACACGATCAGCTCCTCCAGTTCCGCCTCCCGGCGCCGCGCCTGCGCCTCGGTGTCGCCGATGACCGGCACGATGCCCGGCAGGATCTTGATTCCGTCCGGGTCGCGCCCGGCGGCCGCGGTGCGGGCCTTGAGGTCCGTATAAAAGGCCTGCGCCTCGGCCAGCGTCTGCTGCGCGGTGAACACCGCCTCGGCGTGCCGGGCCGCGAACTCCCTGCCGTCCTGCGAGGAGCCGGCCTGCACCAGCAGCGGATAGCCCTGCGGCGAGCGCGGCACGTTCAGCGCGCCGTCCACCGAGAAGTAGCGGCCGCGGTGCCGGGGCGGGTGGATCCGGTCGTTGTCGCCCCAGACCCCGGCCGCCTTGTCGCCGACGAAGACCTCGTCCTCCCAGCTGTCCCACAGCTTCCGCGCCACCTCGACGAACTCGTCGGCGCGCCGGTAGCGCTGCGCGTGCGCCGGGGCCTCGTCGAGCCCGAAGTTGCGCGCCGCCGCGGAGCCCGCCGTGGTGACGATGTTCCAGCCGGCCCGGCCGCCGCTGACGTGGTCCAGCGAGGCGAAGCGGCGGGCCAGGTTGTACGGGGAGTTGTAGGAGGTGGACGCGGTCGCGATCAGGCCGACGTGTTCGGTGACCGTGGACAGCACGGTGAGCAGGGTGAGCGGCTCGATCACCCCGGCCGGCCGCTGCCCGACGTCGTCGAACAGCACCGGCCCGTCGGCCAGGAAGAGCGAGTCGAAGGTGCCGCGCTCGGCCAGCCGGGCCAGCCGCTTGTAGTGCTCGAGGTCCACGTTCGCGCGCGGGTCGCTCTCCGGCAGCCGCCAGGAGGCCTCGTGGTGCCCGGTGCTCATCAGGAACGCGTTGAGATGCAGGGTTCGTACACCGTTGCCGGCGCCTGTGTCAGTACCAGTACCAGTACTCATGCCTGGACTCCTTCCGTCACGCCGAGCGCGGCCAGCAGCCGCTCCCGGTAGGTCCCGTGCAGGTCGCGGTAGGTGCGCGGATGCGGCAGGTCGACGGCCAGGTCGAGGCTGACCCGGCCGTGGTCCAGGACCAGGACCCGGTCGGCGAGCGCCACGGCCTCGTCCACGTCGTGGGTGACCAGCAGCACCGAGGGCCGATGCCGCTCCCACAGCTCGCGCAGCAGGGCGTGCATCTTGATCCGGGTCAGCGCGTCGAGCGCGCCGAAGGGCTCGTCGGCCAGCAGCAGCTCCGGCTCCCAGACCAGCGACCTGGCCAGCGCCGCACGCTGCGCCTCGCCGCCGGACAGCTCGTTCGGCCAGGCCCGCTCGCGTCCGGCCAGCCCGACCTCGGCCAGCGCGGCCCGTCCGCGCTCGGCCGCCTGCGCTCCCCGGCCGTGCGCGCCGAGCACCACGTTGTCCAGCACCCGGCGCCAGGGCAGCAGCCGCGAGTCCTGGAAGGCCACCGAGATCCGGGCCGGCGCCCGCAGCTCTCCGCTGCCGGCCACGTCGTGGTCGAGCCCTGCGATCGCGCGCAGCAGGGTGCTCTTGCCCGAGCCGCTGTGCCCGAGCAGCGCGACGAACTGGCCCGGCGGGATGTCCAGGTCGATCCCGTCCAGCACCGCGCGGTCGCCGAAGGAGCGCGTCAGACCACTGATGTGTACCGCGAGCGGGGTCAGCCGCTCAGTGAGCGCCGCCATGTCAGCACCCTCCGTTCGATGAGCCGGACCACCGAGTCCGAGGCGAAGCCGAAGACCCCGTATATCAACAGACCGAGCACGATGACGTCGGTCTGGCCGTAGTTCTGGGCCTGGAACATCATGTAGCCAAGGCCGCTGGTGGCGTTGATCTGCTCCAGCACCACCAGGGAGAGCCAGGAGCCGGTCACCCCGAGCCGCAGCCCGACGAAGAAGCCGGGCAGCGCGCCGGGGATCACGATCTGCCGGATGAACTGCCACCGGCTCAGGCCCAGCACCTCGGCCAGCTCGACGTAGCGGCTGTCGATGCCGGAGAGCGCGGCGTGCAGGTTCAGGTAGATCGGGATGTAGACCACGATCGCGATGATCGCCACCTTGAAGGTCTCGCCGATGCCGAGCCACAGGATGAACAGCGGGATCAGGCCGAGGGTCGGCACGGACCGGTTGATCTGCACCGTGCCGTCGATCACCGCCTCGCCGATCCGGCTGAGCCCGGCCACCAGCGCGAGCAGCACGCCCACGGTCAGGCCGATCGCGAAGCCCTGGGCCGCCCGCCAGAGCGAGTCGGCGATGTCGGCGCGCAGTGTGCCGTGCAACCAGCGGTCGGCCCCGGTATGCAAGACAGTCCATGGCGCGGGCAGGATGCGCGGGTCGAGCGCGCCGGTGGCGTCGGCCACCGCCCAGGCCGCGAGCAGCAGCAGCGGCCCGAGCAGCCCGGCGTACGGGATCCTCTTGCCCGGCCCGAGCCGGCGGATCGGCCTGCGGGCCGTGGCGACGTCCGGAGTATCGACCCGGCGCGCGGCGGAGACGGTGACAATATCCTGGGATATGACCTCTGCCATGGGTATCAGCTCCGGTACTGCGCGGCGACGGCGTCCGCGGCGATCGGCTCGAAGCGCCGGTCGAAGAGCACGTCGGCCTTGAAGGACTTGACGAAGCCCCCGGCCGCGAGCAGGTCGACGGTCTCCTGCTCCCAGGCGACCGCCTCGTCCCAGCTCGGCGGGAACAGCGGCTTGTTGCTCAGCGCCACGATGCCCTTGGCCTGCGCGAGCGTGACGTTCTGGGTGTCGACGTAGTACTGCTGCTCCCACGCGTCCGGGTTCTCATACGCCCAGACCAGACCCTTGGCCCACAGCGGGATGTACGCGGCGATCGCGGCGGCCTTCCCGGAGTCGGCGAGCACCGAGGCCGGCGCCCACAGGATGTTGAGAAGGTCGACCACGTCCGTGTTCACCGTGTGCGCTCCGTCGGAGGCGTACCGGGTCAGATAGGACGGGACCTGCGAGATCGCCAGCGGGGCGATGTCCACCTGCCCGGCCTGCAGCGCGGTGAGGAACTGGTTGCTGGTCAACGGGACCAGCGTGACGTCGGCGGGCTTCAGCCCGGCCTGTTTGAGCGCGCGCAGCAGCACGACGCCCTGGGCCTGCCCCTGGGAGAAGGCCAGCCGCCTGCCACGGAACTGCGCGACGGTCTGGAGGTCGCTGTGCGGCTTGGTGGCGAAGATATAGCTGGGCTTGCGGGTCAGGTCGACCGCGACGATCCGCGCATCAAGCCCCTGATAGTGCGCCTGGATCAGCGGGATTCCCGCGTTGTTGGCCAGTTCGAGGGAGTGCGAGCGGAAGGCGTTGATCACGTCCGGTCCGGCGCCGATGCTCGGCCAGGCGGAGACGGTGAACGGCAGGTTCTTGAGCAGCCCGGCCAGCTTGAGCTGGAGCTCCTGCATCCCGAGGTACGACGCGATGCTCAGCGTCGTGCCGCCGGGCACGGTTTTGGGCAACGGGGCGTCGGCCGCGAGAGCGGGTCCCGCCGCGGCGGCGGCCGCGCAGGAGCTCAGGCCGAGGGCGGCCCCGGTTCCCAGCAGTGCCTGCAGGAAGAGCCGCCGGTCCAGGGCAGGCGGGCGCGACGGAATATGGCTCGACAAGACAGGATCCTCACAGACAGGCGCACGGCAGCGCCGCGCGACGCGGGAAGGCGCGCACAGTTTGACGTCGTAGATGTGATCGATGTGAAGTGCTGATATGCGAGGGGACGGCTGGGCGTCAGGGTGCTCGGAGGTCAGCGCTCGGCGGTCGCATCGGACCGCCGGCAGGAGGCCCGGCCGGGAAGCGGTCGGGCGGGATTCAGAACCGGGAACTCCCGGGGAACTGCCGGACTAGCGGCGACAGAAGGTACGCCCGACCCGCATCAGGTCGATGACGCGGCGCTTGGTGAGTCCGATCCGCCGGGGCAGGCGCGCCGCGGCGGTCGTCGTGCCGGGACGCCACTGCGTCCAGCCGACCGGCTGGTGTCCGTTCACGCTGCTCACGTGACCATGCTCGCCGCCGGGCCGCGGCCCCGTCAACATTGCGCCCTTTTGAATTAAGTCGGGGGAACCGAGACGCTGCCCGGCTCTCATATCGTCCACCGCGACACCAGCAGCTGCAGCGGATCGCGGTACAGCGCGTCCAGGATCACCGAGCCGCCCGCCACCGCGAGTGTGTCCTCGGCGAACGCGGTTGCCATCACCGTGCTCTCGACATCGACGCCGACCGACACCCGTGCCCGTATCTCGTTGCGCAAGGCGTCCAAGCTCTGCGGCAGGAACATCGCCCCCGGCTCGACGACCACGACCATCTCCGGATCGAACACGTCCATCAACAGCGCGGCGGCCTGGCCCACCCACCGTGCGCGCTCGGCCATCAGGCCCGCCGCCGCCGGATCGCCGCGCCGCGCCCCGTCGAGCAGCAGGGCGAAGGAGGGTTCTGCGACGATTCCCAGCTCGACGGCGCGCCGGGCCAACGTGAGCTCGGACACCGTCGCCTGCAGGCAGCCGGTCCGGCCACACGGGCAGGGCTCAGCGCTGCCCGCCAGCGGCAGATGGGCGATCGCCCCCGCCTGCGAGCGCGGGCCGTGGTGCACGGACTCGCCCACCGCGAACGCCGCGTCCACCACATTGCCGACGAACAGGTGCATCACGCTGTCGCGGCCACGGGCCAGGCCGAAGAGCCGCTCGCCCTGCAGCAACGCGCGCGCATGGCCGTCCACGTGCACCAGCAGCCCGGTCCGCTCGGCGAACAGCTCGCGCAGCGGGACGTCCCGCCAGCCGAGCAGCGGGTGCTCCACGACCGTGCCGCTCTCCCGGTCCACCCAGCCGCCCGTGGCCACGCCAAGGCCGAGCGGGATCGCCTCGGCGTGCGCGGCGAGCAGCCCCGCGAGCGCCTGCGCGGCCCGGTCGGCAACCGCGACCGGGTCCGTGCCCGCGTGCGGCTCCTTATGCGGCTCCTTATGCGGCTCCTGACACTGCGCGACGACGCGGCCACGCAGGTCCAGCAGCGCGGTCGTGGTCTGCGGCACCGCGACATGCACCGCGCCGACCACATAGCGGGCGGTGTTCAGGTCCACCGGGACGTGCGGCCGCCCGACTCCGTTCGACCGGACGCTGTCCGGCAGCTCGTAGATCAGGCCGAGCTGGGCGAGCTCCGCGCTGTGCCCGGTGACCGAGGCGGGCGAGAGTCCGGTCAGCCGCGCGATCGTGCTGCGGGCGACCGGCCCGTGTTCGAGCACCGCGCGCAGCACCGTCCCGGCGCTCGCCCCGCGCCGCCCGGCGACGCCCTCGACCTGGCGCTGGTCGACGCGACGCCGCGAGGAGTAACCCGCAGCCCGGGGAGCCATGCACTCGACGCTAGCAGCCGCTCCGGCGCGTTCCAAGATCCGGAACTCGTGGGCCGCCGGTGCGCGGCCTGTCAGTGGCCTCGTGTTGACTGTCGCTGTCGAGAGGGAGAAGGGCTATGGAACTGACGGCTTCGCACGACGCGTTCACGGACGCTGTGGCCTGGGCGGCGCGGTCGCTCCCCGCCCGGCCGACCTCCGCCGTGCTGGGCGGGATCTCGCTGCGGGCCGAGCCGGCCGACGTGGGCGAGAGGGGCATGGGTGAGACGGGCACGGGTGAGAGCGGCGCGGGCCGGGCGGGCCGGCTCACCGCGTCGGGCTTCGACTACGAGACCTCGGCGACCGCGAGCGCCGCCGCGCGGGTCGGCTCGGGCGGGTCGGTGCTGGTCTCCGGACGGCTGCTCGCCGAGATCGCCCGGGCGCTGCCGCGCGCCGACGTGTCGGTCAAGGCGCTCGGCTCGAAGGTGCTGATCAGCTGCGGAGGTTATCAGTACACCTTGCAGAGCATGCCGGCGGACGACTATCCGCGGCTGCCCACGCTGCCTGGCACCGTCGGGCACGTCTCCGGAGACCTGCTCGCCGCCGCGGTCGCGCAGGTCGGCGTCGCGGCGGGACGGGACGACGCGCTTCCGTTCCTCACCGGCGTGCGCATCGAGTTGGGTTCGGACACGCTTCGGTTCGTGGCGACCGATCGGTATCGGCTGGCGGTCCGTGAGATTCCGTGGGTGCGCGAGTCGGCCGGGGCGGGTGCGCGGCCGGGATCGGACGGCTTCGGCGGCATTGCGCTCGTGCCGGGTCGGGTTCTGCATGAGATCAGCCGGTCGCTCGCCTCGGCTGATCGCGTCGAGGTGGCGCTCGCCGCTGCCGACGGTACGTCAGGCACCACCTCGGACAGCCCCGGGCTGATCGGCTTCTCGGCCACCGACCGGGAGAGCACCGCGCGGCTGCTCGACGGCGAGTTCATCAAGTACGAGCGGATCTTCCCGGCCTCGTACTCGGGCCATGCGGTGATCGAGACCACCCCGCTGATCCAGGCGGTCAAAGCGATCGCTCTCGTAGCCGATCGCACTGCGCCGCTGCGCCTGGCCTTCGCCCCCGGACGCGTGCGCGTGGAGGCCAGCTCCGGGGACACCGCGGAGGCGACCGTCACCCTCGACGCGTCGTTCGCCGGGACCCGTGACGCGGACGAGTTCGCGCTGGCCGCCAACTCCGCCTATCTGCTCGACGGGCTCAATGCGCTACAGGCGCCGTACGCACAGCTGTCCTTCACGACCACGACGAAGCCGGCCGTGCTGGTCGGGCGGAGGTCCGAACTGGCTAGTCCCGAGGATCCGGCGGCGCCTGAGCTGGGCTACCGGTATCTGTTCCTGCCGCTGCGGCAGTTGGGCTGACCGGAGGCGAGGCGAGCCTGCCCGGGGACAACAGAGTCCTGACAGCGCGGCGGCTGCGCTGCTGGCCGAGCACGGCGCGCGGGGTCTCGCGCAGCAGGGCCGCGCCCCAGTAGGCGACCGACGCGGGCAGGGCGTGCCGCCGCCGGTACAGCCGGATCCGGTTGCTCATCAGCAGGGTCCACAGCTCCGGGGAGACCTTGGACTCGCCGCCCAGGTGGGTCGCAGTCGCCTGTGGGGCCAGCCGGGTCAGGTAACCGCGGTCGCGGGCGCGCAGGGCGTACTCCGTCTCCTCCGAGTACAGGAAGAAGGACTCGTCCCACGGGCCGCAGTCCCGCAGGCAGGACCCCGAGACCAGCAGCACGGCCCCGGTCGCCCAGTCGGCCACCGCGGGGCGCGAGTAGGCCGCCTCGTCCACGACCAGCTCGCCGAGCGGGGCGAACCGGCCGGCCCGCGCGCCGAGCGCGGCCTCCCCGAGCGCCCGCAGCAGGGTGGGCTCGCGGCGCAGCGAGTGTGCCAGATTGCCCGCTTCGTCCAGGATTCTGGGCACCACGATGCCGGTGCGCGGATGCGTCGGGGCGACGGCCTGGTCCCGCGCGTCCGCCTGGCTCGCGTCGATGAGGTCGTACATGCGGCGCACACAGCCCGGGTGCAGACGGATGTCCGGGTTCAGCAGCAGCGCCGCGTCATACGGGTCGGACTTCGCCAGCGCGGCGTTGATCCCGGCCGCGTAGCCGAGGTTCCCGCCGGTGTGCACGACCCGGCAGCGCGCGCCGGGATGTTCGTCCGACCAGCGCTCGACCAGCGCGGCGGTCTCGTCGGCGGAGGCGTTGTCGGCAACCGTGAGCTGCCAGTTCAGCCCCTCCAGGCCGGCGGCGAGCGAGTCGAGCAGTCCGCCGACCACCCCGGCGCTGTTCCAGGTGACGACGACGACGGCGATGTCTGGCACGACCACCAGGCTACTGTCCCTCCGGTTCCGGGGCGGCCGTGCGACTGCTTTCGTCGCGCAGCCACGTGGTGAAGTCCCCGGCCCTGACGGCGCGCCGGGCCCGGGAGCGGGCCACCGCGGTGACGGCGAGGAACCAGGCCAGCCGCGGGGCGTTGCGCACCGGGGCCGAATGTAGCAGAGCTTTGAGATCGGTGGAGGTGGTGCGGGAGCCGGGCAGCTGCGTCTGGGCGGCGGCCTGGACGGTCACGGTCATCGAGCGCACCCGGCGGCGCAGCAGGTCGGCCAGCCTGCGTGGCGGATGGACCGTGACGCTGGCCTCCGCGACCACCCGCCGCTCCCCGGGCGCGAAGGACAGCGAGGCGGCCAGGTCGTCCCCCATCAGTTCCGGCAGACTACTGATACGCGCGTGGCCGGCCGCGGACAGTGCGATCACCCCCCGCCCGAACAGCCCCTCGCGCACGACCGGGAGCTGCTCCCAGATCTCGTAGTACCAGCGCACTGTCCACGGGCAGCCATCCAGTGGTGTATGCCGCACCGGTGCCGCGGCGAGCAGCCGAGGGTCCTCCAGCGCCTTGGCCAGAGCCCGCGCGCCCTCGGCGCTCAGCTCCACATCCGCGTCGACATACAAACGTGGGAATGATCTGGCATAGGTATCACCGAGTCGTAACGCACGGTACTTGTTCGGCTCGGGCGTGCTGACAACCCGCACGGCCGGGTGCAGCGCGGCGTGCCGCTGCGCCACCTCCGCGGTCCCGTCGGTGCAGCCGTTGGCCACCACAATCGTCTCAAGAGCGTCGAAATCCGGCGGTGCGGCTGGTAATCCTGCTACGTCAGTCACATGTGCACCGTTCGACACACTGTCGGAAACCAGGCCCACCAATAGGCGGCCGATCACCGCCGCCTCATTATGTGCGGGTACTACGACACTCGTCACAGAAGGCAGTATCAGTTGCGCGTCGTGGCTTGTCCACGCCTTGGCGGAAAACGCCGACTGTCGCCGGGCGTACCCCGGCGCGTTGGATCTTCGGGCGTGCGCCGATCGAGCTCTTGGAAACTTCCAGGTAATTGTCGGCGGAGCACACAGACCCGGTTCGGTCACGCTATGTTGTGGGCACTGGGCCCGGGACCCCGGCCAGAGAGAACGAAAGTAGGCATTTGCGCACGATCTGACGAACGAGCTTTCAAGCTGTACACAAGGGTGGGGGGATGACCGGTGACGGTCCTTAGTGTGTTCACTTCCGAGCGAAAATCCCGTACCGGACTGCGGACGGGCCGCGACGAGCGCACCAGGGTTTATCTAAGACTTCTTATTTTCGCGGACGCGGCGGCGGCGCTGACGGCCGCCTCGATCGCCTACGCGCTGCACCCGGCGGGCAGCGACTCTGCGCACTTGGACATCCTGCCGTTGCGCCTTGCGGTGGCGCTGATGGCCCCGGTCTGGACGCTGGCCCTGTGGCTGCACCGGGCGTACGACCGGCGCCGGGTCGGCATGGATCCCGAGCTGCTGAGCAAGGTCTGGCGTGCGGCCGGACTGCTCGCCGTCTCGCTGGCGGCCAGCGCCCTGCTGGTGGACAGCATGTCCCTGTTCCGGCAGATCATCATCGCGATACCGCTGGCCGCGGCGCTGACCCCGATGGCCCGCACAGCGGCCCGCGCCACGCTCTCCCGGACCGGGCTAGGCGTCCAACAACGCAGGGTTCTGCTAGTCGGTCCGGCCCGGTCGGTGGCCTCGTTCGCCGCGCAGGTGCGGCCGAACCGGGCGCCGTGGCTGCGGGTGGTGGGCGCCTGCCTGGTCGGTCCGACCGAACCGGGCCAGGTCGAGGACCTGAGCGTCCAGGTGCACGGCGACCTGGCCGCGGTGACCGACGCCGCGATCGCGATGGGCTGTGACGTGGTGGTTGTCCTGGCCTGCGCCGAGCTGGACGGATCCGCGCTGCGCGAGCTGTCCTGGAAGCTGCACGCCGAGGGCGTGGACCTCGCGGTGGTGCCGATGCTGGTCGGTGTGGCGGCCGAGCGGATCATGGTGGACACCGTGGCCGGCCTGCCGCTGCTGCACATAAGGGCGCCGATACTGTCCGGTCCGGTGCGCGTGGTCAAGGAGTTCGTCGAGCGGGTGGCGGCGGCGCTGTTCCTGGCGCTGTTCTGCCCGCTGCTGTTCGGGCTCGCGCTGCTGATCCGGGCCACCAGCCCGGGTCCGGCGCTCTTCCGGCAGGTCCGGGTCGGGCTGAACGGGCAGGAGTTCACCTGCTTCAAGTTCCGCACCATGGTCGCCGACGCCGAGCGCCGGCGCGCCGACCTCGAGCACCTCAACGAGCACGACGGCGTGCTGTTCAAGATGCGCAACGACCCGCGGATCACCAGGGTGGGCGGCGTGCTGCGCAAGCTCTCGCTGGACGAGCTGCCGCAGTTCATCAATGTCCTGACCGGCGAGATGTCGCTGATCGGGCCGCGCCCGCCGCTGCCCGCCGAGGCCGCCAAGTACACCGACGAGGTGCGCCGGCGGCTGGCGGTCAAGCCCGGACTGACCGGGCTGTGGCAGGTGAGCGGGCGCTCGACGCTGTCCTGGGACGAGTCGGTGCGCCTGGACCTGAGCTACGTGGAGAACTGGTCTCCGCAGCTCGACGCCATGATCCTGCTGCGGACCACGTCCGCGGTGGTGCGCGGCACCGGCGCGTTCTGAGGGGGATGCACGACTGTGAACCGTACTGTTAAGGATACTGATATAGCACCCGGTCGGCCGGCGGCCGCGCCGGCCGACCCGGCCGCGCCGCTCGGCGTGGCCGTGATCGGGGCCGGCTACTGGGGCCCCAACCTGGTGCGCAACTTCCAGGGCTCGCCCTCCTTCCGGCTGCGCTGGCTGTGCGACCTCGACCCGAACCGGGCCCGCAAGGTGCTCGGCGGGTACTCGACGGTCGAGGCGACCGACGACTACGCCCGGGTGCTGGCCGATCCCGGGGTGGCGGCGGTCGCCATCGCCACTCCGGCGGCCACCCACCGGGACCTCGCGCTGGCCGCCCTGGAGGCGGGAAAGCACGTACTGATCGAGAAGCCGCTGGCGGCCACGTACGCCGACGGCCGGATTCTGGTGGAGGAGGCCGCGCGCCGGGGGCTCACCCTGATGTGCGACCACACCTACTGCTACACGCCCGCGGTCACCAAGATCAGGGAGCTGGTGCGCGAAGGGGCGCTCGGCGAGCTGCACTACTTCGACTCGGTGCGGATCAACCTCGGCCTGGTGCAGCGGGACGTGGACGTGCTGTGGGACCTCGCTCCGCACGACCTGTCCATCCTGGACTCGGTCCTGCCGGAGGGGATCGTGCCGGTCGCCGTCGCGGCGCACGGCGCGGACCCGATCGGCGCCGGACGGGCCTGCGTCGCGTACCTGACGCTGCATCTGACCGGCGGGGCCATCGCGCACGTGCACGTCAACTGGCTCTCGCCGACCAAGGTGCGCACCACGATGATCGGCGGCTCCAAGCGGACCGTGGTCTGGGACGACCTGAACCCGGCGCAGCGGGTGGCGGTCTTCGACCGCGGCGTGGACCTGGCCTCGGTGGCCGAGGTCGGCGACGAGGCCCGGCGGGAGATGCACATCTCGTACCGCTCCGGGGACATGACTGCGCCCGCGCTCACCGAGCGCGAGGCGCTGGGCGCGGTGGTCGAGGAGTATGCCGCCGCGATCCGGACCGGGCGCCCGGCGCTCACCGACGGCCGGGCCGGGCTCAGGGTTCTGGACGTGCTGGAGGCGGCCTCGCGCAGCCTCGAGTTCCATGGCGCGGTGGTCGGTCTGAAAGGGTGGGAGTAAGGGTGGCGGACAACGCTGTGGTTGATGTACAGGCGCAGGCGCTCGGCCGGGTCCTGGTGACCGGAGGGGCCGGCACGATCGGGTCCAACCTGGTCGACCTGCTGGTGCGGGAGGGGGCCTCGGAGATCCGGGTGCTCGACGACTTCACCCGGGGCCGCCGGGAGAACCTGGCCTGGGCCGCGGCCCACGGCCCGGTCCGGATCATCGAGGGCGACATCCGGAACGCGTCCACCGTGCGCGCGGCCACGAAGGGCGCCGACCTGGTGTTCCACCTGGCGGCGATCCGGATCACCCAGTGCGCGCAGGAGCCGAGGCTGGCCAACGAGGTGCTGGTGGACGGCACGTTCAACGTGCTCGAGGCCGCGGCCGCGTGCAGCGTCCGCAAGGTGATCGCGTCCTCGTCGGCCTCGGTGTACGGGCTCGCCGAGTCCTTCCCGACCTCCGAGCGGCACCACCCGTACAACAACGACACCTTCTACGGCGCGGCCAAGGCCTTCAACGAGGGCATGCTGCGCAGCTTCCACGCGATGTACGGCCTCGACTACCTCGCGCTGCGGTACTTCAACGTGTACGGGCCGCGGATGGACACCCATGGCCTCTACACCGAGGTGCTGATCCGCTGGATGGAGCGGATCGAGGCCGGGCAGCCGCCGCTGATCTTCGGCGACGGCGAGCAGACCATGGACTTCGTGCACGTGGCGGACATCGCGCGGGCGAACCTGCTGGCCGCCCGCTCGCCGCTGACCGACGAGGTCTTCAACGTGGCCTGCGGGGTGGAGACCAGCCTGAAGGAGCTGGCCGCGGCGCTGCTGGCGGCGATGGACTCGGACCTGCCGGTGGAGCACGGACCGGAGCGCGCGGTCAACGGGGTGACCCGGCGGCTCGCGGACACCGCCCAGGCGGCGGCCCGGCTCGGCTTCAAGGCCGAACTCGGCCTGGCCGAGGGGCTGCGCGGCCTGGTGGACTGGTGGCGGGCCGAGCGCGCGGGGGCCGCCACGTGAGCGGCAGCCCTCTGACAGACAGTCCGGCGAGCGGCGATCCCACGCCGCCCGCCCGCATCCCGGTGATGATCCCGTACCTCGACCAGCGCGAGGCCGACGCCGCCGCCGAAGCGGTGCTCTCCGGCTGGGTCGCCCAGGGTCCGCGGGTGGCCCGCTTCGAGCAGGAGTTCGCGGCGGCGGTCGGCGCGGAGCACGGCGTCGCGGTCAGCTCGTGCACCACCGCGCTGCATCTGGCGCTGGTGGCCTGCGGGATCGGGCCGGGCGACGAGGTCGTCGTCCCGTCGTTCTCGTTCATCGCGACCGCGAACGCGGTGCGGTACGTCGGCGCGACCCCCGTCTTCGCGGACGTGGACCTCACGACCGGGAATCTGACCCCTGACACGGTCGAGCCCGTGCTCACCGGGCTGACCCGGGCGGTGATCCTGGTCCACCAGGGCGGGGTGCCGGCCGACGTGGACCCGATGCGCGCGCTGTGCGATCCGCGCGGCGTGCAGCTGATCGAGGACGCGGCCTGCGCGGCCGGCTCGACCTATCGCGGCGGTCCGGTCGGCGCCGGCGCGCTGATCGCCGCCTGGTCGTTCCACCCGCGCAAGCTGCTCACCACCGGCGAGGGCGGCATGCTCACGCTGGACCGGGCCGACTGGGCGCAGCGGCTGCGGCGGCTGCGCGAGCACGGGATGAACCTGTCCGCGGCGGACCGGCACGCGAGCGCCGGGCCGGTCTTCGAGAGCTACCTGGAGACCGGGTTCAACTACCGGATGACGGACGTCCAGGCCGCGATCGGGCTGGTCCAGCTGGACAAGCTGGCCGCGATGGTGCACCGGCGGCGCGAGCTGGCCGCCCGGTACCATGCGTTGCTGGCCGGGGCGCCCGGCCTGCGGGCGGTGCGCGATCCGCAGTACGGACAGAGCAATTTCCAGTCGTTCTGGGTGCTGCTCGACCCCGAGGTCGCGGGCGGCCGGGACGCGGCGCTGGGCCGGCTGGCCGCGGCGGGCGTCTCGGCGCGGCGCGGCATCATGGCGTCGCATCTCGAACCCGCCTACCGCGACGTGGCGCACGTGCCGCTGCCGGTGACCGAGCGGCTGACCCGCGACTCGCTGATCCTGCCGCTGTTCCACACCCTGACGGCGGATCAGCAGGAGCTCGTCGTGGACGTGCTGCGCAAACCGGCGGACTGAAGTTCCTGTCATGAACGCTCCTGGCATGAACGCTCCTGGCATGAACGCTCCAGGCATGAACACTGCCGGCATGAACACCGCCGGCAGGTTCGCCGCCGACCGCTTCGCCCCGGACGGCGGCGCCCAGCTGCTGATCGTCGGCGCCGGCGGCTTCGCCCGGGAGACCGCGCAGGCCGTGGCGGCGATCAACGCGGTGCGGCCGACCTGGCGGCTGCTCGGCTTCCTGGACGACGACCCGCTGCTGCACGGGCGGCGGGTCGACGGGCTGCCGGTGATCGGCGGCACGGACCTGGTCGACTCGCTGCCGCAGGCGCACCTCGTGGTGTGCGTCGGCAATCCGTCCAACTACTTCGCCCGGACCCGGATCGTCGACCGGCTCGGGGTCGCGGCGGAGCGGTACGCGACCATCGTGCACCCGTCCGCCTCGGTCTCCGACTCGTCCTCGGCCGGGCCGGGCAGCGTGATCCTCGCGCAGAGCGTGCTGACCGCGTCCGTCGAGGTCGGCGCGCACGTGGCGGTGATGCCGCACGCGGTGCTCACCCATGACGTGAAGATCGCCGACTTCGCCACGATCGCGGCCGGCGTGCGCTTCGGCGGCGCGGTGAAAGTTGAGCGCGGCGCCTACCTGGGCTCCGGCGCGCTGATCCGGGAACACCTGGTCGTCGGGGCCTGGTCCCTGGTCGGGATGGGCTCGGTCGTGCTGCGGGACGTACCCGCGGCGCAAGTGTGGGCGGGCAATCCGGCCCGGCTGCTGCGGAAACTCGACTCGGTCGCGGACGCGGATACAGGCACGGCAGCTGCGGCGAGTGCCGCGGACCGTGCCTGGCGTACAGGCTAAGAAAGTAGAACAGGGATGGGGCAAGGGATGGGAACGTCCGGAGTCGGACCGGTACCGCAGATCGACCTGAAAGCGGCGCATGCAGAGATCGCCGAGGAGGTCGCGGCGGGCTTCGAGCGGGTGCTGGCCAGTACCGGCTTCGTCGGCGGCCCGGAGGTCGCGGCCTTCGAGGACGAATACGCCCGGTACTGCGGCGTGGGCTACTGCGTCGGGGTGGCCAACGGCACCGACGCGGTCGAGCTCGCGCTGCGCGCCGCGGAGGTGGGCCGCGACGACGAGGTCGTCGTGCCCGCCAACACCTTCGTGGCCACGGCCGAGGCGGTGGCACGGATCGGCGCGCGTCCGGTGTTCGTGGACTGCGACCCGGACAGCCTGCTGATCGACGTGCAGGCCGCGGTCGCCGCGGTCAGGCCGCGCACGGCGGCCGTCCTGCCGGTGCACCTGTACGGCCAGCTCGCGCCGGTCGAGCAGCTCACCGCCAAGCTCGCGGGCAGCGGGGTGCGGGTGATCGAGGACGCGGCGCAGTGCCAGGGCGCGACCCGGCACGGACGCGGCGCCGGCGCGGGCGGCGGGCTCGCCGCGACGAGCTTCTATCCGGGCAAGAACCTCGGCGCGTACGGCGACGCGGGCGCGGTGGTCACCGACGATCCGGCCGTGGCTGCGCGGGTGCGGGCGCTGGCCAACCACGGCGGGCTGGACAAGTACAGCCACGACCTGGTCGGCTTCAACAGCAGGCTCGACGCCCTGCAGGCGGTCGTGCTGCGGGCCAAGCTCAAGCGGCTGGCGGGCTGGAACGAGGCCCGGCGCGCGGCGGCCGCCCGCTACGACGAACTGCTCGCGGGGGTGGACGGCGTCGTGCGCCCGACCACCGCGGCCGGGAACGAGCACGTCTGGCACCTGTACGTGATCCAGGTGCAGAGCCCGGGCCGCGACCGGGAGCGGCGGGACGCGCTGGTGGCCAGGCTCAACGCCGAGGGGATCGGCGCGGGCGTGCACTATCCGACGCCGCTGCACCGGACGCCGGCCTTCGCGCACCTCGGATACGAGCGGGGCGCCTTTCCGAACGCCGAGGGCGCGGCGGCCCGGATCGTGTCGCTGCCGCTGCATCCGCACCTCACCGCGGCGCAGCAGGAGCGCGTGGTCCTGGCGCTGAGGGCGGCCCTCGGGTGACACCCCCGCAGCACGGCGGCCGGCGGACGAGCCGTCGCCGTGTCCTGATTCTCGTGGTGGCGGGCGTGCTGCTCGGCACCGGCGGCGCACTGTTCGCGACGCTGCACTCCGACCCGGCCGCCACCAGTCCTACCGCCCACGCGGTCGGCGGTCCGTCGGGCGGCGCGACGTCTGCCTTCGGGCCGTCGCTGTCGGCGTCTGCGTCGACCTCGGCGTTGGCATCGCGGTCGCCGTCCGCCTCCGCGAAGTCGTCTCCGGGTTCGTCCCTCTCCCCCGCCGGCCGAGGCGCATGCACCTCTCCGTCCGCCTGCGGGTTCCCGGACGCCGCCAGCACCGGACCCGGCACGACGAGGCTGACCGCTCACTCGGGCAACATCTCGATCCGCACCAACGGCATGGTGATCAAGGGCTGGAACCTGACCGGCTCGCTCGACGTGTACGCGGACAACGTGACCGTCGTCGAGAGCAGGATCACCTCGTCGAACTGGTGGGGCGTGAATCTGCGCCCCGGCTACACCGGGTTGCGCATCCTGCACACGCTGATCACCGGAAATCCCGGGGCCGGCCCGGACGGCGGCGGCGAGGATTACGCCCTGTCGAACATGAGCGAGGGCTCCGTCGAGGTCGGCTGGAGCGACCTGTCGGTATTCGGAAACACGCTTTCCACCGGCCACGGCTATATCCACGACGATTACGTGCACGACCTGGTGCCTTTCATCACCAAGAACGGTAATTATGAGCACACTGATACCGTCATCAGTGAGGGCGGGGACACCTCCGGACTGCGAATCGAACACAATACTCTGCTAAACCCGGTGAAAGTCGAGCAGGGCGCCTCCTCCGCCATCGGCCTTTACGCGGACTCCGGGGCGGTGACCGACGCCACCATCACCGACAACTGGCTGGCCGGGGGCGCCTACACGCTGTACGGAGGCGGGGCCAATGCGGCCCGGATCGTGGTCACCGGCAACGTTTTCTCGGACGAGTTCTGGCCGAACTGCGGTTACTACGGCCCGGCCGCCTATTGGAACGTCGGGGGCACCGGAAACGTGTGGTCGGGCAACGTCTACCGGAACGGCAAGCCGGTCGTCGCGCCGGTGAAGTAACCGCTCCGACGACTACCCGAGCAGTAACCGAGGGTAGTGAGAGTGCTTCCAGGTGAAGGGATGGCAACAATATCTTCGTTTCGCTGTAAACAGCATGATCCCTCGGTATGTTGAAAGGAGGCAAGGTGGGGCGCAGAACTCCATTTCATTTTCTCTAGGCCCGGGGTGGGCGATGTACACAAGGCCTTTCTCAGCGTTCTTCGTCAATATTCGATCGGTCCGGACTTCCTTTCTGATCCGGGCCCTCGTCCTGGCCGTGCTCGCGGTGCTGGTCGCGCCGACCGGCCCGGCCCGGGCGGACGGCCCGTGCGGCTCCGGGTCCAACCCGGTGGTCTGCGAGAACTCGCAGCCGGGCACGCCGATGAGCCAGTGGTACTCCCCGAGCGCCTGGGGCGACATCGCCGGCTTCTCCACCACGCAGAGCGTGCAGCCCGGACAGACCATCAGCTTCAAGGTCTCCGCCCCGGCGGCCTACAAGGTGCAGATCTACCGGCTCGGCTGGTACGGCGGCGACGGCGCCCGGCTGATGCCGACCTCGCCGACCACCGTCTTCCCGGCGATCAACCAGCCCTCCTGCATCAGGAACTCGGCCACCGGCGACACGGACTGCGGAAACTGGTCGGTCACCGCGAGCTGGACGGTGCCGTCGGACGCGGTCTCCGGCATCTACCTGGCCGACCTGGACCAGACCGACGGCCAGGGCTTCATGCCGTATCCCTTCACGGTGACCACTCCCAGCAGCCACTCGGACATCGTCGTGCAGACCTCCGACCAGACGTGGCAGGCCTACAACATGTGGGGCGGCGCCGACCTGTACCAGGGCAACGGCCCGGCTCCCGACGGCCGCGCCTACGCGGTCAGCTACAACCGGCCGATGAACGTCTCCGGGGCGAACGGGATCTTCGGGTCCGAATACGCGATGCTGCAGTGGCTGGAGCGCAACGGCTACGACGTGAGCTATATGAGCGGCGTCGACGTGTCCACCCAGGGCAATCTGCTGCTCAACCACAAGACCTATCTGGCCTCCGGGCACGACGAGTACTGGAACCAGGCGCAGTGGAACGCGGTCACCGCGGCCAAGGACGCCGGGGTCAACCTCGCCTTCTTCACCGGCAACGACGTGTTCTGGCGCACCGAACTGCAGCCCAGCATCGTGGACGGCGCCGCCAACCGGACGCTGACCTCGTACAAGATGACCAAGATGGAGTTCGCCCAGCCGGACGGGATCGCCGACCCCAGCGGGCAGTGGACCGGCACCTGGATGGACCCGGCCGGAACGGGCATCGGCGGCAACAGCCCGGGCAACCAGCTGACCGGAACCCTGTTCACCGTCAACGGCTACAACGCCAACGCGATCAACGTGACGTACCCGTACAGCACGGACCGGCTGTGGCGTAACACGCAGGTCGCGTCGCTGACCCCGGGTCAGTCGTACACGATGCAGACCGGCACGCTCGGCTACGAGTGGGACAGCGACGTCGCCAACGCGTTCCGACCACAGGGCGAGATCGACCTGTCCTCGACCACTGTCGCGCTCACCAACGGCACCCTGCTCAAGGACTACGGGAACGTCTACGGCAACGGCACCGCGACGCACAGCCTCGTCGAGTACCGAGATCCGCTCTCCGGGGCGCTGATCTTCGGCGCGGGCACGGTGCAGTGGGCCTGGGGCCTGTCCACGGTGCACTCCGACCTGGCCACCACCGAGGATCCGGTGCAGGAGCAGGCGACGGTGAACCTGCTCGCCGACATGAGCAACCAGCCGCTGACCCTGCAGTCCGGGCTGGTGGCCGCGGTGAAGAGCGCTGACACGACCGGACCGACGGTCTCCGTCGCGACGCCAAGCTCCGGGGCGTCCGTCCCGGCGATGGCCCCGCTGACCATCAGCGGTACCGCGGCCGACACCGGCGGCGGCGTGGTGGCTCGGGTCGAGGTGTCCACCGACGGCGGCAACACCTGGCAGCCGGCCACCGGCCTCGGCTCCTGGAGCTACAGCTGGACGCCGACCGCGACCGGCTCGGTCACGATCCAGGTGCGGACCGAGGACGACAGCGACAACGTCGGCATCGTCGTCTCCGTCCCGGTGACGGTGGGACCGCAGAGCTGCCCGTGCTCGATCTTCCCGAACTCGGCCACCCCGACCAAGCCCGACAGCGGCGACGCCTCGGCGGTGAACGTGGGCGTGAAGTTCGCGACCACCGTGTCCGGCGCGGTCACCGGCGTGCGCTTCTACAAGGCGGCCACCAACCTCGGCACGCACGTCGGCAGCCTCTGGACCTCGACCGGGCAGCTGCTCGGCAGCGTGACCTTCAGCGGCGAGACCGCCTCCGGCTGGCAGACCGCCTCCTTCTCGCAGCCCATCCCGGTCAGCGCGGGCACCACGTACGTGGTCTCCTACCTGGCGCCGAGCGGACACTACGCGGCGGACGCCACGTACTTCACCAGCCAGAACGCCGGACTGGCCCCGATCACGGCGCTGCAGGCCAACGGCACCTCCGTGAACGGCGTGTACAAGTACGGCAGCGCGACGGCGTTCCCGTCCACCGGCTACAACAACAGCAACTACTACGTGGACGCGGTGTTCCTGTCGAACGCGACGAGCACCACTCCCCCCACGGTCACCTCGACCCAGCCGGCTTCGGCCGCGACGTCGGTACCGGTCAACACGCCGATCACCGCGTCGCTGAGCGAGGGCATCAGCCCGAGCACCCTGGTGTTCACGCTCAAGGACCAGAACGGCGTGTCCCAGTCCGGGGCGGCCAGCTACGACCCGGTCGGGCACGTGGCGACCTTCACGCCCAACGGGCAGCTGGCGATGAACACCACGTACACCGCCTCGGTGAAGGCCACCGACCTGTGGGGCAACGCGATGGCGACCGCCTATACCTGGACGTTCACCACGGCCAACACCCCGCCGTCCTTCACCTGCCCCTGCTCGCTGTGGAACGCAGGCGGCACCCCGGGCAACACGAACACCAGCGACGCCCACTCGGTCGAGGTCGGGACCCGCTTCCAGTCCGCGGTGGCCGGATACGTGACCGGGGTCAGCTTCTATAAGGGCACGAAGAACACCGGCACACACACCGGCAGCCTGTGGACCACGGCGGGAGCGCTGCTCGCCACCGGCACCTTCACCGGCGAGACGGCGTCCGGCTGGCAGACGCTGACCTTCTCCTCACCCGTCGCGATCACGGCGAACACGCCGTACATCGCGTCCTACCACGCCCCGGTCGGCTACTACGCGTCGTCCTCGGCGTACTTCACCTCCGCGGTGACCGCCTATCCGCTCTCCGCGCTGGCCAGCGTGACGGGCTCGGGCAACGGCCTGTACACCTACGAGTCGGGCTCGACCTCGCCGCCGAGCAGCACCTACAATGCGACCAACTACTGGGTGGACGTGAACTTCACCACGACCGCCCCGTCCGGCCCGGGCGGCGGCACCTCGCCGGCCTCGGCCTCCTCCTCGGCGGTGGTGGTCCCGGCGGTGGCCGGAAAGCCGGACACCGACGAGACCGTGACCACGACCACCGGGGTGGCCGACGCGGTGCACCCGCCGACGGTGAGCTTCGCCCGGGCGATCGAGCCGCAGAGCCTGCACATCACGGTGGTCACCACGGTCGGGACACAGGGCACTGAATCCCCCGCGGGCACCCAGGTGGCCGGTACGCTGCTGTACAACCCGAAGACCCAGACCGCCTCGTTCCGGCCGACCTCACCGCTGCGCCCCGGCGCGATCTACCTGGCGACGGCCACCGCGAACGGTACCGACGGCAAGGCCATCACACCGGTCACGTGGAGCTTCCGCGAGGCGGTACCGGGCAGCGCCGCCCCGGAGCGTCCGGTCAACATCCCGACCAACGGCCGGGTGCCGATGGTGGTCGCGCTCAGCACCGAGGGCGACTCCTGGCGGCGCACCGACCCGGTTCCGACGGACGTCTGAGCCGAGCCGGGCTGAGCCGTAGCACCCCGAGCACCCCGACCCGAGAGGAATCCGCAGGCCATGAGTTCGGTCAGCGTCGTCATCCCCTGCTACCGCTACGGGCACTTCCTGGAGCAGTCCGTGGGCAGCGCGCTGACCGGACAGGACGGCGTCGATGTCCGTGTGCTGATCATCGACGACGCGTCCCCGGACGACTCGGCCGAGGCGGCCCGCGCCATCGCGGCGGCCGACTCCCGGGTCGAGGTGCAGGTGCACGAGCGCAACCAGGGGCACCTGAAGACGTACAACGAGGGACTGCTGGACTGGGCGGACGGCGACTACACGGTGCTGCTGTCCGCCGACGACCGGCTGGTCCCCGGGGCGCTGGTGCGCGCGGCCGCGCTGCTCGACGCGCATCCGGAGGTCGGGTTCTGCTACGGCCATCCGCTGCGCTTCGAGAGCGAGGCCGCGCTGCCCGCCGCCCGCACCGAGGGCCGGGGCTGGTCGGTCTGGCCGGGGCGGTGGTGGCTCGAGCGCCGGTTCAAGGCGGCGTACGGCTGCATCACCTCGCCCGAGGTGGTGGTCCGCACGAGCCTGCAGCGCAAGGTCGGCGGCTACGATCCGCGGTTGCCGCACTCGGGCGACATCGAGATGTGGATGCGCATGGCCGCGCGCGCCGACGTCGGCTATCTCAGGGGCGTGGACCAGGCGTTCTACCGGGTGCACAGCGCGAGCATGTCGAAGACCGACTTCTCCGGCCAGCTCGACGACCTGCGCCAGCGCAAGGCCGCGTACGACGTGGTGCTGGAGAAGGCGGACCACCTCTCCGGCACGGAGCGGCGGCGGCTGGCCGAGCTGGTCAACCGCAAGCTGGCCCGGCAGGCACTCTGGCGGGCCGCGCGGGCGTACGACCGTGGCCGAACCGGGCAGGTCCCGGTGGACGAACTGACAGCCTTCGCAGAATCCTGCTGGCCCGACTACCGGCAGCTGCGCGAGTTCCTCGGCCTCAAGCTGCGCCGCACCGTGGGCCCCACCGCGATGCCCTATCTCCAGCCACTGATCCTGTCGGCCGTCGTCCACCGCGGCCGTGAGCGGCTGTGGTGGCGCACCTGGCGCCGCACCGGCATCTGACCGCGGACGTCACTGAGTCCGGTGGTGGTCGGGGTCGGCTTCGGGCCCAGTGCTGCCGTCGGCGGTAGCGTTGAGGGCGTTGCTGTGGAGTCATTGTGCTGAGGAGTGGGTACGCATGGCCGTCGCGCGGGTTGAGACCGTAGTCGACACCGTGTTCGGCCAGCAGCTGGCGGATCCGTACCGGTGGATGGAGCAGGGCGGCCCGGAGCTGCGGGAGTGGCTCGAGGCGCAGGGGGCTGAGGCAGCGCAGTATCTCAGCAGCCTGCCGGGGCGGGACGAACTGCTGGAACGGGTGGTCGAACTGACCGCGGGCACGGTGACCGTCCGCGGATTCGCGATGGCCGGCGGGCGGGTGTTCTTCCTGCGACAGGACGGCGACGCCGGCGTGCCCGTTCTGGCCGTGCGCGAAGGCGTGGACGAGTTCGAGAACAGGGATGAGTCCGACAACGGGGACGAGTTCGCGGGCGGACATGCGCGCGTCCTGCTCGACCCGGCGCGGTTCGCCGGGGACGAACACTGGAACCTGGACTGGTATGCACCGAGCCCGGACGGGCGGCGGGTGGCGTGCGGCCTGTCGCAGGCAGGCTCCGAGCACAGCGTGCTGCGGGTCTTGGACACGGAGAGCGGCAAGCTGGACGAGACCGCGGTCCCGGATACCGATCTGGGCGTGGTCGCCTGGCTGCCGGACGGATCCGGCCTCGCTTATCACCGCTACCGGCAACCTGCCTCGGACAGTGAACCGGCGCAGCGCCGACGCGACAGCGCGACCTTCCTGCACCGGTTCGACGGCTCTGCGGACGTGTTGGTGTCGGCGCGCGGCCACAACGACCGACTCCCGCTCGGGCCGCAGGACCGGCCGTTGCCGCTGCTGCCGGCCGGGTCGGACTGGATGGTCGCGATCATCTCGCACAGCGCGCTGGGCGGCGGCGGGGAGGCGATCACCGAGGAGCTGAGCGACTGCTCGCTGTACGCCGCGCCGCGCGCCGCAGTGCTGGCCGACCCGGCGTCATGCCCCTGGCGCAAGATCGCCGGACCGGACGACGCGGTGACGGCGTTCGCAGTGCACGGCGACACGCTCTACGCCGTCAGCCATCGCGATGCGCCGCGTTCGCAGGTCCTGGCCTACTCGCTCGCCGACGGCCGGGCCGAGGTGGTGGTGCCGGGCAGTGAGCGCGTGGTGCAGGCCGTGCGCGTGGTCGGCCGCCATCTGCTGGTGCGCGATCTGGACGGCGGCATCGCCCGGCTGCGCCGGGTGCCGTTGGCGGGCGGCGAGATCGAGGAGGTGGCGCTGCCGGTCGAGGGGGTGATGCCGGAGTGGACAATCGGCGCGGACGGCTCCTCGGCGCTGCTGGTGCTCAGCTCGTGGACGCAGTCCCCGGCGGCCTACCGCTACAGCGATGACGGAGCAGTGCACGACACCGGCTGGATCCCGCGGTCCGCGGTGGACTTCAGCGACATCGAGGTGCGCGAACTGCACGTGCCCGCGCGCGACGGCGTGCCGGTACCGCTGACCGTCCTGCACCGCAGGGGTCTGTCACTCGACGGCGGCAACCCCACCCTGCTGACCGGGTACGGGTCATACGGCTACGTGCTGTCGCGCGAGTTCAAGCCGGAGTTGCTGGCGTGGCTGGAGCGCGGCGGTGTGTACGCGGTGGCGGGCCTGCGCGGCGGCGGCGAGTACGGCCCCGAATGGCACCAGGCCGGCCGGTACGCCAACAAGGAGCGCACGATCACGGACTTCATCGACTGCGCGGAGCACCTCGTCGCGGCCGGTTACACCAGTCCGGGCCGGCTGGCGGGCGAGGGGTCCAGCGCGGGCGGCATCCCCACCGGCGGCGCGCTGGTGCGCAGGCCGGAGCTGTGGGCTGCGATGGTGATGCGGGTGCCGGTGACGAACATGACCCGGATGGAGTTCAGCGAGAACGGCCCGATCAACGTGCCCGAGTTCGGCTCCGTGGCCACCGAGGACGGACTGCGCGACCTGCTGATCGCCGACGCCTACCTGCGGGTCGCGGACGGCACGCGGTATCCCGCGGTACTGCTGACTGCGGGCCTGAACGACCCGCGCCTGCCGGTGTGGGAGCCGGCGAAGATGGCCGCGCGCCTTCAGGCCGCCACCGGCTCCGGCCAACCCGTCCTGCTGCGCGTCGACGCGCACGCCGGCCACGGCATCGGCTCCACGCGGCAGCAGCGCAATGCCGTGACCGCAGACCTGTATGCCTTCCTGCTGGCCCGGCTGACCGACGACGTGTGAAGACCCGGCCACCTCATCCCGTCGCGATGATTTCCCGCACGTCGGCGACCAGTTCGTCCTGGTAGTTGTGCTCGCCGGTCTGTCGGAACCATACCCACAGCTCGAAGTCGTGGATCAGCTGGTACAGCCGCCGGCGCGGCTCCCACTGCACCGGTGCGGACCCGTAGCCCTCGAACAGCGCGCGCAGCTTCACTTGGTCGCCGCCGATGCAGTAGCTGTGAAGTTTCGCGAAGTCGGCGACCGGGTCCCCCGCCATCGCGTTCTCCACGTCCACGAAACCGGTGACGAGCGGGCCGTCGGCGGTGAGGTCGACGAGGATATTGCCCTCGTGGAAGTCGTTGTGCAGCAAGACGGGCGTCGCGCACAGAGCGAGCAGTTCCGCGCGGTTCGCGACGTACTTGTGCGCGGCCTCGAAGGTCTCGCGGTCGCCGGTGTGCTGAAGGAAGATCTCCGCCCGTTTGCCGAACAGGGTCCGCATGAACGCCTCGTTGGTCGGTTCGGCCTCGTGCAGCCCGGTGGTCAGATAGCCGAAAGCCTCCTGCCCGATCCCGTGGACCTGCCTGAGGATCGCGCCCATCTGCCGATAGACCGCAGCCCCCTGATCCTCGGCGAGGTCCGACATGAGGTACGCGGCGGGCGTCCCGACCACTTTGCTCATCACCAGATACGGCCGACCGATCGGGCTACGGTCCGCCGGCGCGCCGCCGAGCAGCTTCGGAATCGCCGTGACGCCGTGCTCCCGCAGCATCCGGTAGACGAAGATCTCTTTGCCCAGGCGCCAGCCGTCATCCTCGGCGTAGACCTTGAGGACGACGGGAGCCGAGCCGTCCGCGAACGTCACCAGGTGCGCACCACTGATCCCGCCACCGGACATCCGCGCCACGCCGGACACCTGCGCGCCGGGCAAAGTCTCGCGCAGAATCTCAATAACCTGGTTCAATTCCAGGTCGATGTCGGACACCGGCATGCACACACGGTAGGCAACGGACCGGTCTTTCTCGACCGATTAACGACCCCTCCGGGGCTACGCGGCACTAGTCCCAAACGGTGTAGTACGTGTCCGGATTCACTAGATAGCGCACGGTGGGCACCGGTACGTGCGCGATCCGGTGTCTGCGGGCGTAGCGGTAGAGCGAGGCCCAGTCCTCTCGGGGCAGGATGCCCCGATCGCGGCGCATGCGGCTGAAGCGCAGCGCGCGGGAGCGGCGGGCGACGAACGCGTTCGCGTCCAGGAAGGCGCGTTCGCGGGCGGCCCTGCGGTCGTAGGGCACTGAGAGGATGTCCATCTCGCGGCCGTCCGGGGTGACGCGTCGCAGCGCTGTATATACAGCGTCCAGGGGCGGCTCACGGTCTGTCGGCTTGGCTTCGAGGGCTGCCAGGGCGGTCGCGAGGTGTTCCGGCTCCCAGGTGTTGTCGTCGTCGAGGAAGGCCACGAACTCGGACCGGGCCAGCCGGATCCCGACATTGCGCACGACGCCGAGCACGGCGGTGTTGCGGCGCAGGCCGACGACTAAGAGGCGCGCGTCCTCGGGCAACTTCGGAACCTGGCCGCCGCCGTCGTCCACGACGATGACGAGGTGTTCGGCGACGGTTTGGGCGAGCGCCGATTCCACGGCGGCGGCGAGTGAGTCAGCGCGCTTATAGGTGGGGATAACGGTAGTGACCAGCGGGGTGGCCGGGCCGTCGGGAAGTAGATTTCGTAGGCGCCCTACCTCGGAATTCTCGAACCACCAAATCCTCGGCACCGTGTGCGAGAGCAGCACCTTGTTGCGCAGTTCGTACAGCGGCAGCCAGCCGAAGCGCCGCCGCAGGATCCGCTTGACGGATCGCCGGATCGTGGCCGGTGACCGGGACATCAAGGCACACTCTCCAGGACGGGCGCGGGGACCGGCTCCGGTCTGGCCTTTGCCAGGTGGCGCAGCGGCCAGACGACGGGTACGTACACGGCGACGGCTGCCGTTCCCGCGACGAATAGGTAGGCGATCTGGCCGAGATGCAGGGCGCCGAGGGATAGTGCCACGGCAGCCATCAGGACGCCTCCGGCGAAGGGTCGTGCGCAGGCTCGAAGCACGACGACCGGGGAGATCCCGGCCCGGGACAGCGCCCACAGGAACAGTGGCGCAACTAAGGGTCCTGCGACGAGGATGTGCCCGGCTCCGACCCCGGCGATGCCGCGCGCTCGCGCGGCGAAAATCAGCACCGGGATCAGCGCCATCAGCCACCAGCCCTGGGTGATGATCAGGGCTCTGCGGCGTCCGGAGGCAACCAGGCAGTCGTACGCCAGCTCGAAGGCCACCCGCAGCAAACCGAGCAGGGCCAGGAAACGCAGCGCGCCGGAGGCCGCCGTCCAGCGCTGCCCGTAGATCGCGTAGATCAGGGGTTTTGGCAGCACGGCGAGCAGCACACAGGCCGGCACGGCGGCGGCCATCAGCAGGGACAGCCCCCGGCCGAAGCTCTCGGACAGCCCGGTGGCAGAGTCGGCGACCCGGGAGAAGCCGGCGAAGGAGACCCGCCGGGCCACCTCGGAGACACTGCGCACCGGCCAGCTCGAGACGTTGAAGGCGATCTGGTACAGGCCGAGCTGGATCGGCCCGAGTGTCGCGCCGACGACCACGGAGTCGACGTTCAGCATGGCCAGCACGAGGAGGCTGGCCCCGGCCAGCGGCAGCCCGAAGGAGAGCAGGGCGCGGGCGGTGGCCCGGTCCCAGCCGGGGCGCAGGTAGCCCGGGGCGGCGATCGCGCAGCCGACCAGCGCGACCAGGTTGCCCGCGATGGAGCCCCAGGCGAAGCTCATCGCGCCCGCCCCGGCCACGGCCAGGCCGATGGTCAGGCCGCCGCTGACGACGAAGTTGCCCAGGTCGATGAACATCCGCTTGCGCTGGGCGAAGTTGCGGGTCAGCACCCCGGCCGGGACACAGGCCACGCCGTCGATGACCACTGCGATACCGAGGACGCGCAGCACGTCGGTCGCGTCGCTCGCGCCGAGCAGGCGGGCTACCTCGGGGGCCACGGCGTACAGCAGCCCGTACATCAGCAGGCTGGATGCGATGGAAAGGGTCAGCACGGTCGGCGCGAAGCGGCGCGGATCGCCCTCCCAGCGCACGATCGCGAGGCTGACGCCGAGTTCGTTCGCGGAGAGCAGGACGGCGAGGGCGACCAGACCGATGGCGTACAGGCCCCAGTCGCGCGGACCGAGCAGGCCGCGGGCGAGGATGACCCCGATCAGGAAGTTGCCGAGTCGCATGACGACGGTGTTGATCAGGCTCCAGTGCACGCCGCGCCGGATGTGTCCGCCGATGGCGGCGGCGTCGGTAGTGTCACTGTCGTGGACGGGTACGGACGGCGGCGCGGGAGCGGAGGCGGGAGCGGGCAACGGTGGTGACGCGCGCATCGTCGAGGGCGGCGAGGAGGCCGAGAAAGTTGTCTGTCCGAGCGAGACAGCGTAATCGGCATCCGTGGCCGAGGTCACGGCCGAGGTCAGCGGCGAAGTTGTCCGTCTCAGCGAGACGCCGTAGTCGGCATCCGTGGCCAAGGTCGGCGAGGACGTTGTCCAGTCCAGCGGGACAGCGTAATCGGGGGCGTCGTCCGCGGCCCGCGAGGAATCTGTCCGTTTCAGCGAGACGCTGTGACCATTACTGCTGCCGCCGCTACTACTGCCGTTGCTGCTACCGCTCCCCGCCCCCGCCTCCACCCCCGCCCTCGCCCTCGCCTGCGCCTCTCGCCGCGAGATGCCCAGATACGCACCGCTGCAGCCGAGCAGTAGGAACAACAGCCCGGCGAACATCGGGAAGCCGAGCGAGTCGAAGGTCGCGCTGACGACCAGTCCCACCGCCATCGCCGCCACGAAGCTCTGGCCCAGTTCGCGCGTCGGCTCGTCCGTCCACAGCCGCCGCCCGGCCCGCGCGCAGCGGATTCCGGTCAGGTACAGCCCGAGGATCGCCAGCGCGCCGACGATCCCGATCTCGACCACGGCCAGCAGGTACTGGTTGTCGGTGTAGCGGTACAGCGCCGGAATGAACGTGCGGAAGCCGCGTCCGAAGAACGGCCGCTGCGCCACGTACTGCGCCACGCCCGCGTAGTCCATCGCGCGCGCCTGGGTACTGTTGTCGCCGCTGCCGAGGAACGCGCTGAACAGGCCGATCGTCGTGCTGACCAGGCCCGGGACGGCGAACTTCATCACCCCGACACCCAGCGCGATGAAGCCGAACGCGGGCCAGCGACGGCTCGACTTCCAGGTGGGCACCAGCACCAGCAGCACGACCACCAGGCCGATGATCGAGGTGCGCGACACCGTGAGCGGCAGCGAGCCGCCGATCAACACGACCGGCAGCCAGCGCCGCAGCCGGCCCCGGTGCCGCCGCGCCGGGTCCAGCGCCTGCTGGATCGCGAACGGAAGCAGCATCGCCAGCACGCCGGACAGCTCCAGCGGGTGCGAGGCGGTGGACGCGGGCCGGGTGAAGGCCCCGCGCACCATCACGTCGGCGAGTCCGGCGGTCGGCCGCAGGCCCGGGATGTGGATCGAGGCCAGCAGGTCCCGTTTGGTGTAGAACTCCAGGATGCCGAGCGCGGCCACCGCGCTGCCGAGCACGACCAGCCGCCGCAGCAGCGTCTGCAGCCTGCCCAGATCGCTGATCCCGGCCGAGGACACCACGACCACGCCGGTCCAGGCGGCCAGGCTGATCAGCCCGCGGTCGGCGGCCAGCGTCTCGGTGGACACCGGCGCGCGTGTGCTCTGCGCGAGCGACACATAGGACACGAGCACACACACGGCGAATACGCACAGTGCGATGCGTACCGCCCGTGTCCCCGACGCAGGCAGGATGCGTCCGGCCAGCCAGGAGGCCAGGTACCAGAGCAGCGCCAGCAGGGCGTAGATGTTCGCCGGCGTGCCGGCCGCGCCGAGGGACGGGATCGCCCAACTCGACGGAACCAGTTCCAGCAGCACCACATAGACGGTCAGCACCGCAACCGCGTCGAGCCCGGTGCGGCGCGGCCCGAGCTTCGGCGGCGGATCGTCCGGCCGGACACGCGGCCGCACACTCATCCCGGCCACGGGACCGGGAGCGGGTCCGCGCAGGCCGGTGGTCGGCGCCGACACTAGTCGCGCGGGCCGGGCGCGCGGCCGGTCAGTTCCGGGCGGGCCGGTTCGAAGGGATCGCGCTCCAGGGCGTCCACGTCACGCGCCGCCTCCGGATACCAGCTCGCCGTGCTGAGCGTCTCCGTCTCGGACTCGAGCCGTGCCCCGGACCTGGATGTGGAACCGGACTCGGACTCGGACTCGGACTGCAGCCCGGCGTCGGCGTCCAGGTCGACGTCCGCGCCCGCATCCGATTCCGCATCCGCATCCGCGCTCGCATTCGCGTCCAGATCGCCGTCGGCGTCGGCGCCGAAGGGCACCCGGCGCCGCCTCCGCTTACGCGAGGCCGCGATGTTGTCGACCACGAACACGGCCAGGAACGTCACGACCAGGCCGCCGATCCCGACGCCCAGCACGCCCTGGGTCTTCGTCTTGGTCTGTGGGGACGGCGGGCCGGGCGGCACGATCACCATCGACCGGATCATGTCCACCGGCTTGACCGTGGCCTGCTGCTGCACCACCTGCAGCTGCTCCTGCGTGTAGTTGGACAGCGTGTTCAACGAAGCCAGCACGTGCTGCCGATCCGTACCCGTCACCGACAGCGAGATGAACGGACCCTGCGCTCCCGCAGCCAGCGCCACGACGTACGCCTCGGTCACTCCGCGCCCGTGCAGATCGTTCGCGACATCCGTGGAGCCCATCCGGCGCACCAGGAAGTCTGCGGTGTCGTTCAACGAGGAGTTGAAGTTCCCGAATGGATTGCCAGTCCCTGGCACGGTGCTCGTCCCGGTCGTCGCGGACTGTGAGGCGAGCAGCGTGAGCGAGCTGGTCGACTGATATTTCGTGGGCACGCTCTTGTCCACGCCCACCACCAGCGCGGCTGTGAGCAGCAGCAATGGCAGTAATACATACCACCGCGCACGGATAACGCGGATGACCTCCACCAGGTCCATGAACCCCTCCCGAAGAGTGCGAACGCACCGCGACCCGGTCTCCCTGCCGGGGCAGTGCCGCGCACTGTCCACTGCCGAGGATAGGACCCGGTACCCGCTCCATCCACCGATTCGGCGACATTGTTGTTCTTAAAGGGTTTCTTCGAGCTCACTTCGCGCCAACGGGGGGCGCGCGGACGCATTGACCTATACGGTGAGTCCGGGAGGGACGCGGACCGGGGAGGGCTGCGGTGTCGTTTCGCGAAGTACTCGAGATCGTCCGGCTGCGCTGGTACCTGGCGAGCGCGGTCCTGCTGCTGACGCTCACGGCCGGCTGGCTGGTGGACCATCCGCAGCGGATGTACCAGGCGACCTCGGTGATCCTGCTGGTCCCGCCGAAGGCGCCGACCGCGCCGAACAAGCTGGCCGCGACCACGCCGTCGGTCGCTCAGGCCGGGCTCATGGTCGACATGATCCTTAACGACGACACCTATGCGCAGCGGTTGCGCGTGGCCGGGGTGTCCGGGGACTTCACGCTCGCGCCCCGCAACAACGGCACCACCGAGACGCCGAAGTACACCATTCCGGCCGAGCAGCTGACCGTGACCGGCCCGGATCCGGACCGGGCGGTGGCCAGCGTCGCCGCGCTCTCCGCGGTCTTCGAGCAGGAGTTGGCCGATCTGCAGGCACGCGCCGGAGTGCGCGCGGCGTACCGGATCACCGCCCAGGTGCTCGTGCCGCCCACGGCCGCGCCGATCCTCGGGTCCAAGATCCGGGGCCTGGTCGGCGTGGCACTGCTCGGCACCATGGGCGCCGTCCTGCTCCCGCACTGGTTCGAACGGTACGCCCGGCGCAGGGCGCGCCGGGCCGCCGCCGCCCGCCCGCCGTCCGAGAGGGTCGCCGCCGCATGAGTCCCACCAGCCCTGCCCCCGCCCGTGTCGCCCCCGACGCCGACGTGCACCCCGACGCCGTGCTCGGCGAGGGCACCTCGGTCTGGAACCAGGCCACGGTGCGCGAACATGCCGTGCTGGGCCGCTCCTGCGTGGTCGGCCGCGGCGCGTACCTGGGTCCGGGCGTGACCGTCGGCGACAATGTCAAGATCCAGAATTACGCCCTCGTCTACGAACCGGCCTCGCTCGGCGACGGGGTGTTCGTCGGCCCGGCCGTGGTGTTCACCAACGACCTCAACCCGCGCGCGGTGACCCCGGAGGGCAGGCTCAAGACCGCCGAGGACTGGGACGCGGTCGGCGTCACGGTGCTGGAGGGCGGCTCGGTCGGGGCGCGGGCCGTGTGCGTCGCCCCGGTGACGATCGGGCGGTGGGCGATGGTGGCGGCCGGAGCGGTGGTCACCCGAGACGTGCCGGACTTCGCGCTGGTAGCCGGGGTTCCCGCGCGCCGACTCGGCTGGGTGGGACGGGCCGGGGTGCGGCTGACCGACGACGGCGACGGCAGATACACCTGCCCGCGGACCGGCGCGTCGTACGCGGAGAAGGACGGCGCACTCATGGAGATCGACGCCCCGTGAGCTCCCGCAAATGGCCCGGGAAGCAGCCGCCGCGGGCCGTGATCGTCGTCCTCAACCTGCCCGTCCCGGACGACCACCGGGTCTGGGCACAGGCCGAGGCGCTGCGGGACGACGGCGCGGCGGTGACGGTGATCTGCCCGGCGATCCGCGGCAGGTCTCCCGGCGCGACCGTGATCGACGGCGTCAACGTGGTCTACTTCCGCTCCTTCGAGGGCGTGGGCCGACTCGGGACGATCGTCGAAGGCACCTGGACGACATTCATCTCGACCCGGACGGCCAAGCGCGCCCTGCGCCGACCGGGCGGCCCCCGGATGCTCCAGGTGTGCAATCCGCCGGACATGCTCTTCGGGCTGCTGCGCTGGGCGCGCCGCCGAGGCTGCCGGACCGTGTACGACCAGCACGACGTGGTCCCGGCCCTGGCCGGATCCCGCCCGGCCTTCCGCCGTCTTGAGCCCTTCTTCCTGGCCTGCGAACGGCGCACCGTCGACGCGGCGGACGTCGTGCTGACTCCGAGCGAGGAGCAGGCACAACGCCTGCGGCTGGTCTACCAGCGCACCGCAATCGTCGTACGCACCGCGTCCATTGCCGCTCAGCCCCCGACATCCCAGCCCTCGGCTGCTGACCAGTCCCCGTCCACCGCATCCCCATCCACATCCCCACCCACCTCCACATCTCCTATCTCTCCACCCGATCGCCCCATCGTCATCGGCTACCTGGGCGTCATCGGCGAGCAGGACGGCGTCGGCGACCTGCTCACCGCCGTCGGCGCGCTTCGCGAACGCGGGCTCACCGGCTTCCGGGTCGAGATCGCCGGCGACGGCCCCGCCCTGGCCGCCGTGCGCGCCCAGGCGGCCGGCCAGCAGCTCGACCAGCTGGTCCGGCTGCGCGGCTGGCTCGACCCGCCGCAGATCACCGCGTTCCTCGACGAGATCGACGCGATGGTGGTGCCCGACCCGGACATCGAGTTCAACCACTACTGTGCGATGAACAAGGTGACGCACGCGATGGCCCGCGGCATCCCGGTCGTACTGCGCCCGCTGCGCGAGAACTCCCGGCTGGTCGGCGGCGCGGCCGTGGTCGCCGAGGACATGACCCTGCCCGCCTTCACCGACGCGCTGGAGACGATGCTCGCGCTCCCGCAGTCCACCCGCGACGCCATCGGCGCCCGGCTGCGCGAGATCTTCGAGGCCGAACTCGCCTGGCACAGTTCCGCGCTGCGCTACCTGGAGGCCGTGTCCCCGGCCCGGCTTCCGCCATCCGAGTGACGGGGCGTCAGCCCGGCGCGGTGTGTCCCCGGGCCGCCCGGGAGCCGTCGCTACCGTGGCCGGGTGCCCAATGACGAACCAGCGGCCGGCCCGCGCCGACGCGGGCCGCAGTGGCGGCACGCGATCCGCTGGACCGCGGTCGTCCTGCTCGGAGCGGCGACCTGCGCCGCGGGCATCGCCGCGTACATCAACGAGCGGAACGACCGCCAGCACCTGAGCTCGATCGGCGCGCCACAGCACGGGACCTGGCTCGAGTTGACCGTGTGGGTGCAGCGGGTCGACGTCAACAACCAGCAGCTGGTCCTCAACGTGCTACCCGTACCGCACGGCACGATCGAGGCCGCCGCACACGACGAGACCTTTGCCCAGGACGTACAGCTGCTCACGCCCTCGTTGCTGCGTAGCAGCGTGACCCTCGCCAAGGGCAGCGCGCCGACGCTTCAGCAGGTCAGCGTGACGCTGAACGACGGCACGGTAACCGACTACCCGTTCGACAACTACTTCTCCGACATCGCCTGGGCCGCGACGAGCAGCAACGGCGTCGTCCCGGTGGCGATGGACTTCGAGAACCTCGACCCCTTCTTCTCGGTCCGGCCCAGCTCCGCCGCCGCCGAGACCCAGGGGATCGTGCTGGAGACCAGGATCAGCCGGTCGCGTGGCACGTTCATCCTGGCCTGGTTCATGATGGCCGCCATGTGGGCGCTGTCCCTCGCGGTCGTCGGCGGCGCAACCGTGATGGTGCGCAAGCGGATGGGCCTGGTGTGGCCGGCCATGGGCTGGATGGCGGCCACCACCTTCGCCCTGGTCGGCCTGCGCAACGCGGCCCCCGGCTCCCCGCCGATCGGCTCGCTCATCGACTACGCCGCGTTCTTCTGGGCCGAGGCGGTCACGGTAGCGAGCCTGGCCTGGACCGCCGTGGCCGGGATCCAGACCGAGCTCACCAGCCCGGACACCTGAGGCCCACGAGCTACACCGCTGCGTCGTGTGCCATGCTGCTGACGTGTCGCCGTCTCAGCCCTCGCTTTCAGTGCCTGCCCAGCCTGCCCAGCCGGCCGAGCCGGTCACCGCCAACGCGACCCGGCCGGTGCAGCGAGTGCTCCTGTCCCAATCGTGGCTGGACCTCGCGTTCCTGCACTGGGCTGTGGACCCCGAGGTCGTGGCGCCACTGCTACCGCGCGGAGTGCGCCCCGACGTGATCGACGGCCGCACGTACGTCGGACTGATCGCCTTCCGGATGCACCGGGTCGCGTGGCTCAGGCTGCCCCCCGTGCCATGGTTCGGCAGCTTCCCGGAGACGAACGTCCGGCTGTACTCAGTAGACGAGGCGGGCCGGCGCGGGGTGGTCTTCCTGTCCCTCGACGCCGGACGCCTGGTGCCAGTACTGGCCGCCCGTATCGGGTTCCGGCTGCCATACATCTGGTCACAGATGTCGGTGCAGCGCACGCACTCGGATGCCGGCACCGTCTTCGACTACACCAGCCGCCGCCATTGGCCGGGCCGCCGCTCGGCCACGTCGCGGATCAGCGTCCGCGTCGGCGAGCCGATCGAGTCGCCGACCCCGGCCGAGCAGTTCATGACCGCGCGCTGGGGCCTGCACTACGCGCCGCTCCGCCGTGCGCTGTACCTGCCGAACGAGCATCCGAGCTGGGCGCTGTGCCGCGCCGAACTGCTGGAACTGGACGAGAACCTGGTCGCCGCGACCGGCCTGCCGGCCCCGTCCGGACCGCCGGACAGCGTGCTCTACTCGGCTGGCGTACCGGTCCAGTTCGGGCCGCCGGTACGCGGCTGACCGGGGCAACTGACCGGGGCGACTGACCGAGCTTTGTATCGGCTCGGATGCATACAGCAAACCCGCGCTTCACACACACGTCGGCCGCCGGACACCTCGACCCCTTAACCTCCGCGGGTGGCATCCGAAGTAGGCGAGCTAGACGTCGAGGCCCAGCGCGGGAACAACTCTCCCCAACTCGCGGACACAGACGCGGACGCAGGCGCAAGCACCGCCGCCCCCGACACTCGCCTGTCCCACACAACGCGACACCTCGCCTCCCCACTAGGCCCCCGAGGGCTCGACGGCACGGCCCTACGGATCTGGGTCCTTTCCCGAATCGCCATCTTCGTGTTCGCGTGGAACATCGCCTGGGTGACCCAGCCGCTCACGAAGTACAGCCCGCGCGGGTTCGGCGGGCTGTGGGACCGCTGGGACTGGGTGCGGTACTCCCAGATCGCCGCGCACGGCTACTCGCTGCGCGCGCGGCACGGCGCGTCGATCGCGTTCTTCCCCGGCTATCCGCTCGTGCTGAGCGTCGCGCACCTCGTGGTGCGGTCGTGGCTGTACACCGGGCTGATCGTCTCGTTCGCCGCCGGCGCGGTCGCGGCGGTCGCACTCGCCCGGATCATCGCGCTCGAGGCCGGCGCTGCGTTCGGGACGGACCAGGCAGGGCTGGCCAAGGCGCGCACGGCGGTCCGCGAGGGCGTGCTGTTCTGGACCTTCGCTCCCGCCGCCGTGTTCCTCGCCGCCGGATACACCGAGTCCCTATTCCTCGCCCTAGCGCTACCCGCCTGGCTCACCGCCCGACGCGGGCGCTGGCTGACGACCGGCCTACTGCTCGCGGGCGCGAGCGCGATCCGGATCAACGGCCTGTTCGAACTCGCGGCGGTCAGCGTGCTGTTCCTGCAAACCAGGCCGCGCGGACTGCGCGACTGGCTACGCGGAACGCCGCTGCTGATCGCACTCGCCCCGGTCATAGCGTTCATGGCGTATCTGCACTCACTCACCGGCAGCTGGCTCGCCTGGCAGCACGCCGAGGCGGCCGGTTGGAACCGCCACATCACCGAGCCGCTGCGCTCGCTGGTGAACACGTGGCGCTACGCCTTCGACGCAAAGCTCCCGGCGTACAACGCATGGGAGTACCAGCTCGAACTGCTCGCGATGGCGGTCGGCGCAGCACTGCTGATCTGGCTCCTGCTACGCCGACGCTGGGCCGAGTCGGTATACGTGGGCCTGTCAGTCGTATCACTGGGCACCTCGCACGTGTACCTGTCCGTGCCACGCGAACTGCTGGTGTGGTGGCCACTCTGGGCGCTCCTCGGCGTGTGGACAGTACGCCGCCCCTGGATCCGGACCGTCTACCTGTCTGTATGCGCGCCACTCATGTTCACAGTCGCATACCTGTTCCTGATGGGCCTCTGGGCAGGTTAACTGCCGACCACGAACACTGGTCAGTCCCCGTGCCAGGACCGCCACAGGGCTGCGTATGTCCCTCCTGATGCCACCAGTTCCTCGTGGGTTCCCAGTTCGGTGACCACTCCGGTGTCCATCACCGCGACCCGGTCGGCGTCGTGTGCGGTCTGTAGGCGGTGTGCGATCGCGATGACTGTGCGCCCGTCCAGCACCGCCGCGAGCGCCCGCTCGGTGTTGCGCGCGGTGGTCGGGTTGAGCAGGGCGGTCGCCTCGTCGAGGATCACGGTGTGCGGGTCGGCGAGGACGACGCGGGCGAGCGCGAGTTGCTGGGCCTGGGCGCCGTCGAGGCGGTGGCCGTTCCCGGCGAGCATCGTGTCCAGGCTGTCGGGCAGCGTACCGATCCATCCCGCGTCGACGGCGGTGAGCGCGGCCAGCAGTTCGTCATCGGTTGCGTCGGCCTTGGCCAGCGTCAGGTTTCCGCGCAGCGTGTCGTGGAAGACGTGGTGCTCCTGGGTCACCAGTACGACCTGGCGGCGCATGCGTTCGGGCGGGAGCGCGGCGATCGGGATGCCACCGACGGTGACAGAGCCGTGATTCGGGTGGTCGATGCCTGCCAGCAGGCGGCCGAGCGTCGACTTGCCCGCACCGGACGCGCCGACGATCGCCAGCCGCTCGCCCGGCTGCACCACCAGGTTCACCCCGTGCAGCACATCCCCGTGCTGCGCGTTGTAGGCGAAATGGGCGTCGGTGACTTCGATGCGGTCATCTGCGGGGAGCTCGCAGGTCGGGGCCTTTGCCTGTGGTGCCGCGGCCAGGCCCTCAACCCGCGCGTAGGAGACGGCGGCGTTCTGCATCGTCTGGACCCACAGCAGGATGGTGTCCAGCGGGCCCACCAACTGCCGCAGGTAGATAGTCGAGGCGACCACTGTTCCGAGCGAGACCACGCCGTGCTCGTAGAGCGCACCACCGATCAGCAGGACCCCGGCCAGCGGCAGGACATAGGAGGCATCGACCGTCGGGAACAGGACCAGGCGCAGCCGCAGCGAGCGCATCTGTGCCTTGATGGACCCCGCGAACGCGGCCTGGGCCACCTCGATCCGCCGCTGTCCGAGTCCCAGCGCCTCCACGGTGCGCGCGCTGCTCGCCGTACTCTCCATCACGTCGGCGATCGCCGCGCCCGCGGCGCTCTGGGCCAGGAAGGCGGGCCGGGACCGGCGCAGATACCAGCGCAGCACGAACACGTCGCCGGCCAGGCACACCGCTGCGCAGATCCCCAGCAGCGGGTTGAGGACCAGGACCGCGCCGGCGATACACAGCACCCGCACCGCCGAGACGAAGATGACCGGTGCGGCGTCGCGCAGGGTCGCGGCGACCATCCCGGCATCGCTCGTCCCGCGCGAGACCAGGTCGCCGGTTGTCGTGTGCTCGACCACGGAGGCCGGCAGGGCGAGGGCGCGCTCGAGCATGCGCTCCCGGATACGGGCGGAGGTGCGTTCGCCGAACCGTGCACCGATCAGCAGCGCCCAGCGGGACAGAAAGATCTGTGCGAGCGCGAACACGACGATGACCAGGGCGTCGCGGTCCACCGTCGAAACCGATGGACGCGCGCCCGTGACGATGTTGACGATCCGACCGAGGTAGGCCGGTCCGACCAGGGCCGCGACGGTCGCGAGCGCGTTCAGGGCGAGCATCCCGGCGAAGGCGCGGCGATCGACCCGCACATCCTGACGCAGCGCGGCCCTGACATGTGCGGCGTCGGCGACGGGTATGCGGGTGCTCACTGCGCAGCCTTCTGGTCCCGCGTCGCCGTGGTACGCGAGACCACGGCGCGGTAGGCGGGATCGGATCGCCAGAGCTCTTGGTGCGTCCCCGAGGCGGCCACGCGCCCCTCGACCAGGTGCAGCACGAGATCGGCCTTGTCGAGCATCGGCGGCGAAGACGTGGTGACCACCGTCGTCAGCCCCCGCCTCGCTTCTCGGAGCCGGGCGGCCATCGTGGCCTCGGTGTGCGCGTCCACGGCGGAGGTCGGCTCGGTCATCAGCAGGACCTCGGGCTGTGCGTACAAGGCGCGGGCGAGACGCAGCCGCTGCCGCTGACCGCCGGAGAGGTTGCGGGCCTGGGAGTCGAGCGCCGAGTCCAGGCCCTCGGACAGCGCGTCGACGATGTCGCTCGCGACTGCGGCCCTGACCGCGTCGCCGAGAGCCGGCTCCCGCGCCTCGCGGCGCCCGGCCACCGCCTCGCGCACCGTCCCTGCGAACAAGGCGGCATCGTTCTCGGCCAACAGGATGCGCGAGCGGATCTGCGACAGTGCCACCTCGTCCAGGCGCACCCGGCCCCAGAGGCCATCGGACGGGGTGAAGCGGGCGAAGCGGTCGAGGACCCCGGCGCAGTCCGCAGGCTCGGCGCTGGCAAGGGCGACGAACACACCGGGCGGAATCTCCACACCCGACACCGGATCGTGCAGGACCCCGGGGTCCGGGCCGAGGTCGCGCACGCCCTCGCTGTGGTCGGGCTCGAGCGCCAGGAAGCGGATCACCCGGCGCGCCGCGACCGTCGCGGCCGTGAGCTGCTGCGCGCCCTCGATGAAGAATGAGACCGGGACCACCAGCATCGCGACATAGCCGTAGACGGCGATCAGCTGGCCGACCGTGATCGACCCCTCGGCGGCCATCCTGGCCGCGATCCACGTGACGGCTGCCAGAAACAGCGTCGGCAACCCGGAGCCCAGCGCTCCAGTCCAGCTCGACGCGGCCCCCACCCGGTAGCCCTGCCTGACCAGCGCCTGCGAATCCTCCCGGTAGCGCCCGAGATACGACTGCTTGCCGCCGAGACCGCCCAACACGCGCAGACCGGTGACAATGTCGATCAGCCTGTTGATCAGGACCCTGTTCTGCTCCCGGTACGGCGTCAAGGCCCCATGGGTACGGTGCAGCACCGGCCCGATCGTCACGGCGAGCACCGGCACGCCCGCCGACACGACGACGGCGAGCAGCGGGGAGATGGCGAACAGCAGCACCGCGACCACCACGTACGCCACCACCGACCCGACCCCGGGACCCGTGACGGTCAGTGCTGTGGAGATGGCCTGGACGTCGCCCAGCCCGATCGCGACCACCTCTCCGGACGAGGATCTCCGGCCCAGCGCCGCACCCAGCCGCGTCGCATGACGAACGGTCGAAAGGCCGATCTGGTAGCCGGAATACGTGCGGATCTTCGTCATGGTGCCGTGCCGCAACCCGCCAACCGCTGCGTTCGCCACGCAGACGGCCACCAGCGCCAGCACCCACCCGACCAGCGCACCGGTGCTCCCCGACCGCAGGCCCTCGTCGATCGCCTTCGAGAGCAGGTACGGCGGGGCCGCCAGCCCGACCATCCACGCGCTGCCCACCAAAGACGCCCTCAGGACCCGCCACTTCTGTCCGGCTATCAGCCAGAGCAGGAAACGCAACGGACTGCGCAGATCTCCAGGGAGCGGGTCGGCATACCGGTCAGCGATGCGCGCAGCGTCGTGATCGGCCATGCCGCGACCCTATCGACCACTGAGATCTCCCACCGCAGAGGGACTGCTGTACGCGGTCGCGGACGGGATCCGCTTGCGCGGAGGCCACGGACGGTCATTCACTGTCACTAGCGCGTATCGGGTGTGCGGGGAATCGGGCGGGGGTCCGTGAAGATGACGGGGCTTCAGGTCTGTGGCTGCAGTGAGCATTGCTGTTTCTACTGCTACACGCTCGATGTGGGTGTCGGGGGCGCATAGTGATCGTCCATGCGGCGTGCAACTCGTCCGACCAGCAGTCTGCGCCGAGAGTCCTGGTCTGCGGCGGGCAGCGGGGTAATCAGCGCGACGGCGATGACGGCTATGGCGAGCACTGCCGCCGGGCCGCTGAACGCCAGCACGAGTACGGATGCCGCGCAGGCCAACGCGGCCACGACCCGCAGCACTCCACGTAACAGGCGGGCCGCGGACGCCATCGAAGCTACGTAGACCACGAGGAACAGCGAGGTGGGCAGCGTGACCATGCGCGCGGTGTCGAGGACGCCGAAGGCCTCGGCGCTCAGCTCGACCACGCCGGCCGCCGCGGTGGCGGCGAAGAAGAGCGGGACACGGTCGTGGGTGCTGCGGCCCTCGGTGTTTCCGCGCAGATGGGCGGCGAGGGCCGTTCCCCCGGTCAGGTAGGCGTTGATCGTGGCGAACGTCAGCAACACGGCCGCGCCCGCGGCGATCCAGGGACCCGCCGTGCCGACGGCGACGCGCAGCAGGGTGGCGACCGGCACCGGGCCCTGTGCCCGAGAACCTAGGACGGCGACGAGTGTGGTCGCGAGGGCGAGGTAGATGGCCGCGGTCACTGCGAAGGCTACGGCCGTGATGCGGGGCAGTTCGCGCCGCGGGTTCGCCAGGCGGCGGGTGAGCGGCGCGACGGCCTCCCAGCCGACGAACGAGAGCATGAGCACCGAGGCCGCCGTGCCGACGGCCGACCAGCCGTGCGGGGCGAACGGGGTCCAGTTCGCCGCCCGCGAGGCGTGTACGGATCCTGCGACCGCGACGACGATCACCGCCAGCAGCAGCCCGACCAGGATCATCTGCACCGTCGTGCCGGTACGCGCGCCGGCCAGCGTCAGGCCGATCACGCATACGAGCAGCAGGGCCGCGACGAGCGCGGTCGTGACGCGTCCGCCGCCGATCAGAGAGGTGACGTAGCCGGCGCCGATCATGCACACGACCGGCGCGCCGAGCACGACGCCCGTCAGGAAGCACCGGCCCACCGCGCGGCCCACGCGCGGCCCCAGGCCGGCCTCGGCGTACGCGATGACGCCTCCGCCCCCTGGCATCCGAGTGCCGAGCGCGGTGAAGACGACGGCGAAGAGGGCTGATATCGCGAGCAGCCCGGCCCACGCCAGGACCGAAGCGGGACCTGCCATCTCGGCGGCCAGACCCGGCAGCATGAGCAGGCCGGGACCGAGCAGTGCGCCTACGTACAGGGCGACGCCGCGAGGGGCCGAGAGGGCGCTGGAGGTCGAGGAGGCCATGACTCGATCGTCCCCTGAAAGGCTTCGCACGCGATGGCAAATTGCGCCGCTGGAGAGGTATCTGGTGCAATGAAGAGGCGACAAGGATGACTTGAGGAGAATTTTATGCCAGATGTAGAGTATGACGCGACCGATCTCGCCATCCTCTCCCGGCTGCAGGGTGACGGGCGCACGGCGAACGTGGACCTGGCCGAGGAGGTGTCCCTCTCGCCCTCGTCGTGTCTGCGCCGCACCAAGGCGCTCGAGGCCCAGGGCGTGATCACCGGATACCGCGCGGAACTCGACCGCGAACGCCTCGGCCTCGGGCTCACCGTGTTCATCGAGCTGAGCGTCGCGCGCCACTCTCGGCAGACCTCGCGGCTGATCGAGGAGGGACTGACCGCGATCCCCTCGGTCATCGCCTGCCACCTGGTCTCGGGCGACGCCGACTTCCTGGTGGAGGCGGTGGTGCCGAGCCTGGCAGTGTACGAGGAGGTGCTGCTCGACCGGATCCTGGCGATCGAGCCGATCACCTCGGCGCGCAGCATCTTCGCGCTGCGTACGGTGCTCAGCCGCGGACCGTTGCCGCTGGATCAGCTGCGCTGAGGGTCATACGCCGGGCCCTGATTCGGTGGTTGCGCGATAAACTGAAGCATGTTCACTACGGGCCTGGTCAACCTGTATACCGGTGACATCGAAGCCGGCGTGCGCTTCTACCGCGATCTGCTGGGCTTCGAGGAGACGTTCCGTACGCCGCGCGAAGGTGTCCCCGAGCACGTGGAGCTGCACCTCGGCGGCTTCATGGTCGGCCTGGGCACGGTCGAGGCGGCCAAGAGGGTGCACGGCGTCGACGCCACGCCCGGCAGCCCGGCCATGGTCCTGGTCATCTGGACCGAGGACACCGACGCCGCGTACGCGAAGCTTGTGGACGCCGGCGTGCCCTCGGTCCAGCCGCCGCACGACACGGGTAACGACAATCGCAATGCCCTGTTGTGTGATCCTGACGGGAATCTTGTTGAGATCGTTGCCAAGGTCAGGGTCAGGGGCGGTAAGGGCAGGGCCTAGGGCTAGAGCTGGGGCTGGGGCTGGGGCTGGGGTGCTGCGGGCTAAGCCCCTCGGACTAGCTCGTAGGTGAGGAGTACGAGGCCGTCGCCGATGGTGCGGGTGTCGCGCAGGCGCATGGGCTTCTTGTCGCTGGTCTCGCCGAACAGGCGCTCGCCGGTCCCGAGCACGACCGGGAACACGACCAGCCGCACCTCGTCGACCAGGTCGTTCTCGATCAGTGTGCGACCGAGCTGGTAGCTGGCGTAGACGACGATTTCCCCGTCCAGCTCCCGCTTCAGCTTGGCGACCTCGGCCACCACGTCGCCCGTCAGAACCGTCCCGTTGCCCCAGCGGGGGTGCTCGAGGGTCTCGGACACGATGTACTTGGGCATGCTGTTCAACCGCTCCGCCCACTCGCCGCTGCGGCTGTTCCACCGCGCCGCGAACCACTCGTCGCTGCGCCGGCCCAGCAGCAGGGCCTCGGCGCCCTGCGACTCCGCGAGCGAGACCTTGGACCATTCCTCGAGGTCCTTGCCCCCGAACTGGCCGAACCAGCCGCCGTGCTTGAAGCCCTCCTGACCGTCCGGGTCCTGAACGACTCCGTCGAGCGACACGTTCGTGCTGATCACGATCTTTCCCATGGTGATGCTCCTTCATCGGCGTGGTGAGCTGCTGGGGAGGTAGACACCGCACCCCCCGGGAAAAGGGGCGCCCGCCGACCGCCCCTTTCGCCGCTCGGCCGGTGTCCATACAAGATGGAAATGCGACACAGTACGGAAAGAGGGTGACGTGAGAGTGGAGCTGGCGACGGCGGACCTGATCACCAGGGCACGGGCCGGGGACGGCGAGGCGTTCCGGACGCTGACCGAGCCCCATCGCCGGGAGCTGCAGGTGCACTGCTACCGGATGCTCGGTTCCTTCCAGGACGCCGAGGACGCGCTGCAGGACACGCTGCTGGCCGCCTGGCAGGGCATCGCCGGGTTCCAGCAGCGCGCCTCGATCCGCACCTGGCTCTACCGGATCGCCACCACCCGGTGCCTCAACGCGCGTCGCGCGGCCGGTCGACGCGCGGCCAAGGAGTGGGACATGCCCAAGGTCGAGCCGCCCGAGCCCACCCGGTTCGGCGAAGTCCTCTGGCTCGAGCCCTATCCCGACGCCCTGCTCGACGGGGCCATCGACGTGCCGCCTGGTCCGGAGGCCCGCTACGAGCAGACCGAGGCGATCTCCCTGGCCTTCGTCACCGCCCTGCAGGTCCTGCCCGCCCGCCAGCTCGCCGTGCTCATCCTGCGCGACGTCCTCGGATTCCACGCGCAGGAGGTGGCCGACATGCTCGACGCGAGCGTCGACTCGGTCAAGAGCGCGCTCAAACGGGCCCGTATCAGCCTGCAGGAACGCCTTCCGCCGACAAGCGACCGCGAACCGGCCCCCGCCTGTGGCTCGCCTGCCGAGGACGCGATTGTGGCGAAGTTCGTCCGCGCGTATCAGGGCGCCGATCTCGACGCGCTGGTGGCCATCCTGACGGACGACGCCTTCCTCTCGATGCCGCCGATGCCCTTCGAATACGAGGGCCGCGACGCCGTGGCGCGCTTCTGCGCCGCCGTCTTCAGCTCCGGCAGGAGGCTCGACCTCGTGCCGACCCGGGCCAACGGCCAACTGGCCTTCGGAGCCTACGTGCGCGCCACCACCGGCATCCGCCACGGCACCGGCCTGTTCGTCCTCACCCTTGCCGGCGACCGGATCTGCGCCATGACCCGCTTTGACAACAGCGTGCTTCCGTGGTTCGGGCTACCGCGCTCGCTTCCGAGCCGATAGGCCGTTTCTGGCGCGGCTGCGGCACGGGTCTGGTTACCTCGCGCTGCGGGAGGTCACCCGACTGCGGGGGTCGGGCGTAGGCCGCCGTCGCCGATCTGGCGGCGGGTTACGCCGGTCCACGCGGCCGGGTCGGTGATCCGGCGGCCGTCGATTAGGGTCCTGATTCCTGGGAGGTCGGCGGGCGAGAGCCTGCGGTATTCGTGGTGGTCGGCCTGGATGATGGCGGCATCCACGGCTTCGCCCGGCTGGTAGGGCTCGAAGCCCAGGGCGCGGATCTCCTCGTCGGTGTACATGGGGTCTGCGACGAGCGGGACCGCGCCGTGTGCGCGCAGCGCCTCGACCACGCCGAAGACGCCCGAGAACGCGGTCTCCTTGACGCCGCCCCGGTAGGCGACTCCGAGTACTGCGACGCGTGCCCCGGCCAGTTCGCCGTCGTGCGCCCCGGCCAGCAGGCCGACCGCGTAGGCGGGCATCGCGGCGTTGGTCTCCCGGGCCTCGCGTACGACGGACGCCTCCGGGTCGTTCCACAGGTACATCCGCGGGTAGACCGGAATGCAGTGCCCGCCGACCGCGATGCCGGGCTGGTGGATGTGGCTGTACGGCTGGCTGTTGCAGGCCTCGATGACGCCGGCGATGTCGATGCCGCTGCGGTCGGCGAAGCGGGCGAAGGTGTTGGCCAGGCCGATGTTCACGTCGCGGTACGTCGTCTCGGCGAGCTTCGCGAGTTCCGCGGCCTCGGCGGTGCCCAGGTCCCACACGCCGTTCGGACGGGACAGGTCGGTGCGATCGTCGAACTCGAGGACCTGCTGGTAGAACGCGATGCCGCGCTCGGTGGAGTACGCGTCGATGCCGCCTACCAGCTTGGGGTACTTGCGCAGGTCGGCGAAGACACGGCCGGTGAGCACCCGCTCGGGGCTGAAGACGACGGCCAGGTCGCGGCCGGCGGTCAGGCCGGAGCCGGCCTCCAGCATCGGGGTGAAGCGTTCGCGGGTGGTGCCGACCGGCAGGGTGGTCTCGTAGCTGACCAGCGTGCCGGGCGTGAGGCCCGCGGCGACGGTGCTGGTGGCTGCGTCGAGGGGGCCGAAGTCGGGGACGTCGTTCGCGTCGACGACGAGGGGTACGACCACGACGATCGCCTCCGCGTCGCGCGCGGCGGCCACGCCGTCGGTGGTGGCGGTCAGCCGGCCGTCCGCGACCACCTCCTTGAGCAGGACGTCGAGCCCTGCCTCGCCGGGGAAGGGCTCGAGGCCCGCGTTGACGAGCTCGACGACGCGCGGCTCGATGTCCACGCCGACGACCTCATGGCCCTTGCTCGCGTACTGCACGGCGAGCGGCAACCCGATCTTGCCCAGGGCGACGACGCAGATCCGCACGGTTGGCTGGTCTCCTCTACCTAATCCTTGTGCCTAGTTGCTTGCGGTGGCCGGGTGTCGGTCGAGCGCCGGGCCGTCGGCGCCCGCGAACACGGTCTCGCCGGTGCGTGCCGATTCGAGTACGGCCTCTGCGACGAGCACGGCGCGCAGCCCCTGCCGCAGGGTGACGATGCTCGCGTTCGGCTTGCCCTCGACCGCGTCCCGGAAGGCCTCGTGCTCCACAGTCAGCGGCTCGCGCTTGGGGATCGCGTAGCGGGTCATGTCGCCCTCGGACACGCCGCGGAAGGCCGAGACCGCGTCCCATTCGGTGCGGGTCGAGCCGTTGGCGAAGAAGGTCAGGTCGGCGGTGAGCGTGTCGGCGACGAAGCAGCCGCGGTCCCCGGTCACGATGGCGACCCGCTCCTTGAGCGGCGAGAGCCAGTTCACCAGGTGGTTCGCGATGACTCCGGAGCTCAGCTCGCCGAGCACGGTGACCAGGTCCTCGTGCGGGCGGCCGCTCTTGTTGGCGGTGCGCGCGGACACGCTGCGGTACTCGGCCCCGCTGACCCAGGCGGTCAGGTCCAGGTCGTGCGTGGCCAGGTCCTTCACCACGCCGACGTCCGCGATCCGGTTGGGGAACGGGCCCTGCCGGCGGGTGGCGACCTGGTAGACCTCGCCCAGTTCGCCGGCCTCCAGGCGGGTGCGCAGGCTCTGCAGCGCGGGGTTGTACCGCTCGACGTGCCCGACCGCGGCGACCAGGCCGCGCGACTCGAAGGCTTCGACGAGGCGGGCGGCGGCCACGGCGTCGTGCGCCAGCGGCTTCTCGATCAGCGCGGGGACGCCCGCCTCGGCCAGGGCCAGGCCGACCGCTTCGTGGTGCGCGGTCGGGCAGACCACCACGGCGTAGTCGAGCCGGTGTTCGAGCAGCCGCTCGACGTCGGGCACCAGCGGAATGCCGCCGAGCACGCCGTGCACGTCGCCCATCGGGTCGGCCGCGGCGACGAGGTCGACGCCGTCGAGCGCGCGCAGTACGCGGGCGTGGTGTCGGCCCATGGCCCCGAGGCCGACGAGCCCGACGCGTAAGCCGGGGTTGTTCACGATCGGCTCCCGGAGGTGGGGGGCGGGGCGAAGGACTGGACGGCGGCCACGATCCGGTCGAGGTCCGCGTCGGAGAGCAGCGGGTGCACGGGCAGCGAGAGCACCTCGGCTGCGGCGCGCACGGTTTCGGGGAGGACGGCCGCGTTGGTGGTGGCGAAGGGCGCGAGGCGGTGTACCGGAGTCGGGTAGTAGACGGCGCTGCCGATCCGCTGCTCGGTCAGGTGGGCCTGCAGCGCGTCGCGGTGCTCGGCCGGGACCCGGATCGTGTATTGGTGGTACACGTGCGTCGCGCCCTCGGCGAGGTACGGGGTGCGCAGCGCGAGCGGGGTCGCGGTGAGGCCCGCGTCGAGCTTGGCCGCGTTGGTCCGGCGACGCTCGTTCCAGCCGGGCAGCTTGCGCAGCTGTTCGCGGCCGATCGCCGCGGCCACGTCCGTAAGGCGCACGTTGTAGCCGACGACCTCGTTGGCGTAGCGCTGCTCCATGCCCTGGTTCCGCAGCAGTCGGATACGCCGGGCGATCTGCGGGTCCGGGGTGACCACCATGCCGCCTTCGAGAGCGTGCATGTTCTTGGTCGGGTAGAAGCTGAAGCAGGCGAGGTCGCCGAGCGCGCCGACCGGGATGCCGTGCAGGGCGCTGCCGTGCGCCTGGGCCGCGTCCTCGACGATGGCCAGGCTGTGCCGCGCCGCCAGCTCACTGATACGGGTCATGTCGGCGGGGTGGCCGTAGAGGTGCACGGGCATGATCGCCGCGGTGTTCGGGCCGATGGCGGCGGCGACCGCGTCAGGGTCCAGACAGTAGGTGTCCGGGTCGATGTCGGCGAAGACCGGGGTCGCCCCGGCCAGCCGGACCGCGTTGGCGGTGGCGGCGAAGGTGAACGAGGGCACGATCACCTCGTCGCCGTGGCCGAGTTCCAGGGCGTGCAGGGCGAGCAGCAGCGCCGAGGTCCCGGAGTTCACCGCCACGCAGTGCCGCCCCTCGACCAGCGCGCCGAACTCGGTCTCGAAGGCGGCTACCTCAGGGCCCTGCACCACGTTGCCGCTGCGCAGGACTCTGACGGCGGCCTCGATCTCCTCCTCGCCGATGACCGGCTTCGCGGGAGGGATGAAGGCAGGTTCGGGGTTGGTGGTGACGGTGGTGGTGCTGGTGGTGACGGTGCTGGTCACGGGGTCTCCTCCAGGAGGCGGCCGTCGGTTTCGCGGTAGGTCTCGCCGGTGGCCGGGTCACGCCAGCGGGCGTCGCCCTCGTCGGTCAGCTTTTCGCCGGAGCGGCCGACCCAGCCGATCCGGCGTGCGGGCACGCCGACCACGAGGGCGAAGTCGGGCACGTCCCGGGTCACCACGCTGCCCGCGCCGACCATCGCCCACCGGCCGATCCGGACCGGTGCGACGCAGACCGCCCGCGCGCCGATCGAGGCGCCCTCACTCACCTCGACGCCGACCGCGTGCCAGTCGCCGCCGCGCTTCTGGGTGCCGTCCGGGGCCACCGAGCGGGGCCGCAGGTCGTTGGTGAGCACGGCCGCCGGGCCGACGAAGGCGCCGTCGCCGAGGCTGGCGGGCTCGTAGACGAGGGCGTAGTTCTGGATCTTGACGTTGTCGCCGATCCGCACGCCGGTCCCGACGTACGCGCCGCGTCCGACCACGCAGTCCCGGCCGAGTACGGCGTCCTCGCGGATCTGGGCCAGATGCCAGACGCTGCTGCCCTCACCGATCTTGGCGCTCTCGTCCACGTCGGCGCCGGGGGCGATCCGGACCGGTGCGGTCTGGATCTGGGCCGGACTCTGGGGCTGGGTCACTGCGGTCTGGGTCACTGTGGTCTCGGTCATCGGGCTTCGTCCGTCACGGGCAGGGCCAGCCGGGTACGTCCGCGCCGGGTCTGTGCGACCAGGTCCGCGATAGCGGCGGCGAAGCTGTCGTGCGGATTCGTGGCGGTCAGGTCGCGCTGCGACCACTCGCGCGCGGACTTGCGGCAGAGCTCGAAGACGCCGTCCCGGTTCGCCGACCACGTGTTGAGCGTCGCCGCGGCGGCCTCGGGGTCTGCGACGACCGCCCCGGCTCCGGCCTGCTCCACCAGCTCGGCGGCGCGGCGGATCGGCGTGCTGAGCACCGGAAGGCCGCAGGCGAGGTACTCGTAGATCTTCGACGGGATCGCGCTCTCGAAGGCCGGGGTGCTGTGCAGCAGGGACAGACCGGCCCAGGCGCCGGCCGCCAGCCGCCAGGCCGTCAGCGGGGGCATCCGGCCGTGCATGCGGACCCTCGCGGCGGCGCTCGACGTGCTGCGCCACTCGGCCAGCCGCTCGCGGTCCCGGGCCGCGACCGGGCCGACGATGTCGAGCTCCCAGTCCGGAGCCAGCTCGATCGTGCGCAGCATCGTGAACAGGCCCCTGCTTTCGCGCACGTCGCCGATGTAAAGCGCACGGGGGCGCTCGTCGGGCTCGGCGGGCGGCGGCAGCAGGGTCAGGTCCGGCAGGTTGCGCACGACCAGGCGGTGGGCAGCCTCGATCGGCGGCACATGCTGGTCGGCGACCACCGTCAGGTCGGCGCGGCGGCTCAGTGCGATCGCGGTGCGGGCCCAGGTCTTCGCGACGGCCCCGGCCGCGCCGTGCGCCCAGGCCCGGTCCGCCAGCAGCGCGACGTAGTCCTCGTGCATGTCCACGGCCAGCCGCCGGCCGTGGGAGAGTCCGCGGCGCAGCCGGGCCGCCGGGATCAGGTCCGGATCGAGTGTCACCAGGACCCTGCCGTGCGCGCGTCCGGGCAGCATCAGGGCCTGCATACCGCGCCCGGCAATCCCGCGCGCGGCGGCCGGGCGGAAGACTGCGTGCTCCGGAGCGTCGGCCGCCTGGCCGCGGGCGATCACCTCGACGCGCAGCCCGGCCCGGTGCAGCGCGGCGCAGTGCCGGTGCAGCCGTGCGTCGGCGACGTCGTGGCCGCTGCTCAGGATGGTGACGTCGAGCGCCTCCTCGCGTCCGGCCATCAGACGTCCTCCATCACGAAGGCGTCGTCGAAGTCCGCGGCGGCCTCGGCGCTGTCCTCCTTGCCGGCGGGCACCTGCGGCACGCCCTGGAACTCCAGGTACTCGGCGGCCACCTCGTCGGGCTTGCCGTGCCGCACGATCTCGCCCTTGTGCATCCAGATGCAGTCGTCGCACATCTCGCGGATCGCGCCGATGCCGTGGCTGACGATCACGATCGTGCGGGCCTGGCCGACGAGTTCCTGCATCTTGTCGTAGGACTTGCGCCGGAAGTGCGCGTCGCCGGTGGACAGCGCCTCGTCGACGAGCAGCACGTCCGGCTCCATGTGCGTGGAGACCGCGAAGGCGAGGCGGCCGTACATGCCGGAGGAGTAGGACTTCATCGGCATGTCGATGAACTCGCCGAGCTCGGCCCAGTCCTCGATCTGCTCGAAGCGCTCGTTGACCTGGCGGCGGGTCAGCCCGGCGGCCAGCCCGCCGAGGATCACGTTCTCCCGGCCGGACAGCTGCCCGTTGAAGCCGACCCCGAGCGCGAGCAGGGTGCTGATGCGCCCGTTGACCACGATCTGGCCGGTGCTGGGCGGCAGGATCCCGGCGATGGCGCGCATCAGGGTGGACTTGCCCGCGCCGTTCGCGCCGATGATGCCCAGCACCGAACCGTGCTCGACGTCCAGCGAGACCCCGCGCACCGCCTTGATCTCGCGCACCTTGCGGCCGCCGCTGCCCCGCCGCCCGAACTGGGTCAGCGTGTGCCGCAGCGTGTTCGCCCGCGGGTCGACGATCGTGCGGTACGTGATGTACACGTCCCGGATGCTGATCGCGTAGTCGTTGTTGACCGCGTTCGCAGCATTGACGGTGTTGACCGCGTTGGCGGTGTTGACGGCCTGCTCCGCGGTCGCCTGGTCCGTTGCGGCCGGGGCCGCCGCGTCCTGGATCTCAGGGGTCTCAGAGGCGGACAGAGAACTCACGTTCCCTTCTGATGAAGACGAGCGTGCCGATCAGGAAGGCGCCGACGCTCCAGCCGAGGCCTTCGAGCAGCCAGGTGCCGGGGGGCGCGATGTTGTAGACCAGCGCGTCGCCCCAGGCGCCGATCATCGGCGAGAGCGGGTTGAGCGCGATGACGTGCGCCTTCAGGTCGTGCCTGGCCAGCTGGGTCTGCAGCTCCCAGAGCACCGGGGACAGGAACAGCCAGATCCGGGTGACGTAGGGCAGGAAGTTGGCGAAGTCGCGGAAGTAGACCTGCGCGGTGGCGCACAGGAAGCCGAGCCCGGCGCCGAAGACCAGCACCTCGAGGAACGCGGGGATCGCGTAGAAGGCGTTGAGCCCCCACGGGATGCCCTCGATCGTGTGCACCGCGAGGAACACGATCAGGCAGGGCAGGAACTTCATGAACGCGATGACGATCTGGGTGATCGGCAGCACCAGCCGGGGCAGCCGGCTGTTCATGATCAGCCTGCTGCTGCCGATGATCGACCCGGAGGACTGGCTCAGGATGCTGGAGAAGAAGGTGTACAGGAACAGCCCGGCCAGCAGCATCGCGAAGTAGTTGTGCGCGTGCTTGCCGTTGCTCAGGATGTCCACCAGCACGTAGTAGACGCAGCCCAGCAGCAGGGGGTTGAGAACCAGCCAGAGCTGCCCGAAGGCGTTGAGGTAGTTCTGCGCGCGCAGGGTGCACCGGGCGAGCTCGTACACGAACTCGCGGCGCTGCCACAGCTCCGGCAGGTACTCGCGCAGCCGGGGCACCCCGGAGCGGCGCGAGCGGAACACGTGCTGCTCGCGCGGTGCGGCCGCCGGGGCGCGCGGCGGCGAGGGCTGCGTCAGGGTTTCGGACAAGGTGCTCATTTCAGGCTGTCGACTGCTTGATCGGAGAGTGCGTCATCGGAGGACGGCACCGGGGCGTGCTGCGGGGCGCCGTCCAGGTACGGAGTGCGGTCGAGTTCGAAGGCGACGGCCAGGTCCGGGTACCTGCGGGCCAGGTGCCAGCCGATCGGGATGGCGTGCGAGTCGCTGATCACGGCCTGCTCCACGGCGCTCCAGTCCACCGCGCGCAGCGCCTGCCGGCGGGCCGCCCGCCACATCGCGTACGGGCGCACCAGCATGTAGAAGCGGCCCAGCACCTTGTTCGGCAGCAGGATCCGGTCCGCGCGGGTGCTCAGCGTCAGGACCCGGACACGCTCGTCGAGCCCCTCGTCCCGCCACGGCCGCTCGGCCACGGTGATCAGGTCCACGGGCACGCCGCGCTCCAGCAGGAACTGCGCGGAGCCGCAGACCGCGCGCGCCCTCGTGGTGCCCAGCGCCAGGAACGCAACGCTCATACCGGCTCCCTCGTCGTCGTGCCGACGCCGGCTGGGTCGACTGTCCGTCCGGCGTAGACGTCCATCAGCCGCCGGGCCACCGCCGCCGACCCGAAGCGGCCGTCCAGCGTCTTGCGCGCGTATCCGGGATCGAGTTCGCCGCGCGCGAGCTGCTCCGCGAGTACGCGGTAGCCCTCGACGATCACCGCCGGATCGTCGCTGACCTCGATCAGCCGCCCGGCCACGCCGTCCAGCCCGGCCAGGGTCTCCTGCGGTCCCCCGCACCTGGTCACCAGCACCGGCATCCCGGCGGCCACGGCCTCGACCGTCGTCATGCCGAAGGTCTCCGACTTGCTCGGGTGCACCAGCAGGTCGTGCTCGTGCAAGAACTCGAACACCCGCTCCGGCGCCACCGCGTCGTGGAAGGCCACCTTCTCGACGACTCCGAGTTCCCGCGCCCGCGCCTTGAGCCCGCCGACCAGCGCCCCGTCGCCCAGGATCGTCAACCGCAGCTCAGGCTCGTCCTTCGCCGCGAGCGCGAAGGCCTCCAGGAGCTCCGCCACGCCCTTGGCCGCGACGACCTTCCCGACGTAGATCCAGCGGTGCAGATCACGCACCGGGGCCTTGCGCTGCGGCATCGACTCGACGTCCACGGCGTTCGGCAGGACGCTGATCTTCCCCGCGTGCGCCGGGAAGGCCTGGACGAGTTGGCTGCGCAAGCCCTCGCTGACGCACAGGAACGCGTCAGCCCGCTCCATCACCTCGGCGTACTTTGCACGTGAGCGCGGCTGGCCGAGGATCTTGCCCAGGAACGAGGCGTGCTCGGTGACCACGATCCTGGAGTCCGGGCGGGCGAAGCGCAGTGCGAGCCAGCCTCCGTAGATGCCCACGTGTCCGTGCACGACCTCGGCCTCGAATACGCCGCCCGGCAGCACGTTCCGCAGCGCATTCTCGTGGCTGTCCGCCCAATCGGCGTAATCGCGCTTCGGCGTGACCGGGGTCGGGATGTCGGTGGCCCAGTAGCCCTCGGCGGTCAGCCGCGCGCGCGACTGTATCCGCCGTGCTGGGCCGCTCACGAGGCTGTCGTAGGCCTTGCGTACCAGGGCGGCCTGCGCGGGGTGCGCCGGGCCCGGCCAGTCCTCGGTGTGGTAGAGGTCGACCCTCTCGAACCTGCTCGCGACGGCAGCGGTGGCGGCCTGCACGAACGATCCGGCGAACGGCCGCTGGACGGACGGGTGCCAGGGCGTGGTGACCGCGAGACGCCCCTGCGCGCCGTCGATCCCAGCCATCTGATCCTCAACCATCCGACCCTCAGCCATCAGATACCGCCCCCGCAGTGGCTGCCGGCCAACCGGCGATGCGGCGCAACTGCGTCTCCAGCGGCGCGAGCGTCGCCTCGCGCGTGTACCGCTGCGCGTGCGCGAGTGCGGCCTCGAAGTCGGCCTCGGTCAGATCGCGCGCGGCCTTCGCGGCGGAGACCATCGCGTTGGCCACCGCGTTCGCGTCCAGCCGGTCCAGGCCGAACCACAGCGGGTGCCCGGTCAGCACGTCCACCGCCGCGATGTCCGGCGCGTGCACCGACACGATCGGCTTTCCGGCGGCCATGTACTCGAAGACCTTGCCCGAGGTCACGTAGCGCGCCCCCGGGACGCAGAACAGCAGCACGTCGATGTCCCGGTACGCCTCGGCGACCCGCGTCTTCTCCAGCGGCCCCCGGTACGCCACCCCGAGGTCCTCGGTCAGCGGGATGCGGTCGAGCAGCGGGTCCGCGGACTGGCGGAAGAACCCGAGGTGCCCGTACAGATCGAGCGTCGCGTCGGCCAGCTCCGGATGCCTGCGGGCGCTGCGCCAGCCCTCGAACAGCTCAGCCAGCGGCATCTGCTCGGTGATCGTGCCCACGTAGCCGAACCGCAGCGGGCGGCCGGTCGCAGGGCCCGGATACGTCGCGCGCCCCAGCAGTTCCGGCTCCCAGCCGTTGGTCGCCACGGTCATCCGCCCGGCGGCGGCCGGGTAGCGCTCGGCGTGCCAGGTGCGCAGGCCCTCGTTCACGAACACGGTCAGCTCAGCGCCCTCGACCGTGCGCCGCTCCCAGTCCCAGGCCGGGTGCCCGGCCGGGTACTTGTGTTCCTCGGTGAACTGGTTGAAGGTCCACGAGTCGCGGTAGTCGAGTACGTACGGCACGCCGGTCAGCTTGCGGAACCAGTAGGCCGCGGCGAAGGAGGCGAACGGGTTTCCGGTGGCCACCACCAGGTCGAAGCGCCGCCGCGCGTGCATCCGCAGCGCCCGCGCCAGCACCCGCGGGATCCACGAGCCGTAGTGCTCGGGGAAGAAGTGCCGCTGGAACCAGTTGTAGGCCGCGTTCGCCAGCACCGGCATGTTCGCCCGGAACCGGCCGTAGCGCCGGATGTCGCGCTCCCAGCGGAAGTAGCCCATGTTCGGCCGCTCCACCCGGATCGCCGGCTCGATGCTCTGCTCGAGCGAGGGGTCGATGGAGCCGATGTACTCGGAGAAGAAGCGGCGCGGCGCGGTGCAGACGGTCACGTCCCAGCCGGAGCGGGCGAGCAGGTTCGCGGTGGCCAGCGCCCGGTACACGCCGCTGGACCGGCTCGGCGGGAAGAAGAACGCCAGGTAAAGAATCCGTGGCGGTCTATTCGCCGTTGATCCGCGTTTCATTGTTCCTGACGTCTGTCCGCTGGGTATTACGGGTGAAGGCGGCTGCGGGTGCCACTACACAAGTGCCGCGTTAACGCCGGATGACGGGAAAGGGATTCGCCGCCATCATGTGGGCGACGACTCGGAGCCACAAGATCGCAGTACATTGCCGGTCCACCCGCCATCGGCCCGGTTATGATCGTCACCATGAAAATCCTGAGCGTGGTCGGCGCACGCCCGCAGTTCGTGAAACTCGCCCCGGTCTGCGCGGCGATCACCGAAAACGGACACGAGCACGTCATCGTGCACACGGGACAGCACTACGACCCCGCTTTGTCAGCTGTCTTTTTCGCGGAATTGGGTATTCCGGCACCGGATGTTCAACTCGGCGTCGGCTCCGGCGGCCACGGGGCGCAGACCGGCGCGATGCTCGAGGCGCTCGACCCGGTGCTGGCCCGGTACGCCCCGGACTGGGTGCTGGTCTACGGCGACACCAACTCGACGCTGGCCGGGGCGCTGAGCGCGGTGAAGCAGCAGCTTCCGGTCGCGCACCTGGAGGCGGGGCTGCGCTCGTTCAACCGCCGGATGCCCGAGGAGCACAACAGGGTCCTGACCGACCACGCCGCCGACCTGCTGCTCGCCCCGACCCGGCGCGCGGTGCGCAATCTGGAGGTCGAGGGCCTCGGGGCGCGCACGGTGCTGGTCGGGGACGTGATGGTCGACGTGTGCTGGCAGGCCCGCGATCGTGCGCTGGCCGCCGGGGCTGACAGCGCTGCCCCGGCTGCCCTCGGCCTCGCCGTGCCCGGCCTCGATTTGGCCGCCCCGTACCTCGTCGCCACCGTCCACCGCGCCGAGAACACGGACGATCCGGCCCTGCTCTCCGGCATCGTCGACGCCCTCGCCGAACTGCCGTTTCAGGTCGCGCTGCTCGCGCACCCCCGGCTCGTGGCCCGCGCCGCCTCGCACGGGATCGAGCTGCGCCGAGGCGCGATCCGGCTCGGCACGCCGCTGCCGTACCAGGCGATGGTCGAGGCCGTACTCGGCTCGGTCGGCGTGGTCACCGACTCGGGCGGCCTGCAGAAGGAGGCTTACCTGCTCGGCCGGCTGTGCACCACGCTGCGGTCCGAGACCGAGTGGCCCGAGACGCTGGTCGAGGGCTGGAACGTGCTGGTGCCGCAGCCGATCCGGGACCGGGCCCTGCTCGGCGACCTGGTGAACCGCGTCGTGCCCGGGAAGGCGCCCGGCGTCGAGTACGGCGACGGCAAGGCGGCCCTGCACGTCGTCAGCGCACTCGAACGCGCGCCCCGCACGGCCCCTGGCCGGACAGAGGCCGCGTAGCCGCCACCGTCCGCCCGCCGACCACGATCTCCGGCCACGACTACTGAGCGGGCGACAACCGGGGGACGACGCCGCCCGATGAGCCCGCCAGCCGCGTGCGGACGAGCGCGGCGTCGGGATGGTGCAGCTCGTCGAACGCGTCGAGCGCCCGGTTCCAGGCGCTCAGCGCGCCGGCGTCGTCCCCCGCGTCCCTCCTGACGTCGCCGAGGTTGGTCAGCGTCATCGCATACTGATAACGCTCGCCGAGCCGCCGGAACGCCGCCAGCGCCAGCTCGAAGTACTGCGCGGCCTCGGCGTGCCGGCCGAGCCGGTGGTGGATGTAGCCCAGGCTGTCGAGCGTGTCGGCCCGGCCGCGGGGCTGGCGCAGCTCGTCGTACAGGGCGAGGGCGCGCCGGCAGTGCTCGAGGGCCGGCTCGAGGCGGCCGAGCTTGGCGCTGTACCAGCCGACCGAGTTCAGCGCGCGGGCCTGTCCGGGCCGGTGCCCGTCGGCCGCGTACAGCTCCAGGGCCCGGTGAGCGTGGTCGAGCGCCTCCGCGAAGTCCCCCTGGTGCTCGCACACGAGCGCCAGATCCACCTGCGCCCGTGCCTGGCCCGCCCGGTCCGACAGCTGTGCGTACAGTTCCAGGGCACGTCCCAGATGGTCCCGGGCGTCCTGGTCCGCGCGCAGCCAGACCGAGGCGTAGCCGATGCTGTGTTCCGCGCGGGCCTGCCCCGCCGGGTCGCCGAGGCTCAGCGCCGAGCCGAGCGCGATGCGCTGCGTGGCGAGCCGGTCCCGCCACCTGCCGCACCGATTCAGGTACGTGGCCACCGCCCACGGCAGTTGGCTCGCGTAGACGTGCAGACCGGCCTCGGCCGCGTAGCCGATCACGGCGAGCAGCACGCCGTGCTCGCGCTCGAACCAGGCCCAGGCAGCCGCGTAGTCCTCGGACCGCTCCACGACGACGCCGGGCGACGGATCCGGCGCCGGCCACGGGTCGCGGGTCGGTTCCAGGAGGCGGTCCGCACCGCACGCGCTGCCGAGGTAGTGGTCGAGCATCCGGCGGGCGGCCGAAGCGCGCTCGGCTTCGCGGTCCCGATCCGCCGCCAGTTCCGCGGCGAAGGCGCGCAGCAGGTCGTGGAACGCGTACCGGCCGGGCGCGTGCTCGGTCAGCAGCTGGGCGCCGGTCAGTTCGCCGACCAGCTCCGCCGCTTCGGCCGGCGGAAGTCCGGCGAGGCTCGCGGCGGCCGCGGCGGCGAGGTCGGGGCCCGGGTGGACCGCGAGCAGCCGGAACAGCCGCGCCGCCGGCGTGGAGAGCCAGCTGTACGACGAGGTGAACACGGCACGCAGGTCGGTGGCGCTGTCCGCGATGTCCAGGGGGTCGAGCCGGTTGCGCGCGGCGGCCAGCTGCGCCGCCAGGTCGGCGATCGGCAGCGCCGGGTCGAGGGCGGCCCGGGCCGCGGCGATGCTCAATGCCAGCGGCAGCCGCGCGCACAGCTCCACCAGCCGGGCGGTGGCGAGGCCGTCGGCGGCGGTACGCTCGGAGCCGAGGCGGGCGGTCAGCAGAGCGCGCGCCTCCTCGTCGGTGAGCAGGTCCAGCACCAGCGGCCGGGCGGCCTCGGCGGCGATCAGCCCCGCCAGGGCGCTGCGGCTGGTGACCAGGGTCAGGCAGGTGGAGCCGCCGGGCAGCAGCGGGCGCACCTGATCGGTGTCGCGGGCGTTGTCCAGCACCACCAGGGTCCTGGTGCCTTCCAGCAGGCTGCGGTAGAGCGCGGTCTGGGCATCGAGGTCGAGCGGGACCCGGTCGGCGGGAACCGAGAGCGCCTCCAGGAATCCGCGCAGGGCCTCCGCCGCGGACATGGGGCGTGCGCCCGGGGAGTAACCCCGCAGGTTCACGTACAGCTGTCCGTCGGGGAACCGGTCGAGGTGCTGGCGCGCCCAGTGCACGGCGAGGGTGGTCTTGCCGACCCCGCCCATACCGTTGATCGCCGAGATCACCACGGTGCCGCCGGGGCCGGCCCCGTCCAGCGTTTCAGTCAGGGCTTTGAGTTCCTCGGCCCGGCCCGCGAAGCACCTCGGGGCCGTCGGCAGCTGCCGCGGCGTGATCCGCTCGGGACCCCGGCGGCCCGCGCCGATGGTCAGCAGCGCAGGGTCCTGGCGCAGGATCCGGTCGTGCAGCTCCCGCAACGCAGGCCCCGGCTCCACGCCCAGGTCCCCGACCAGGGCGCCGCGCGTGCGCCGGTATGCGGCCAGTGCGTCGGCCTGGCGGCCCGCACGGTGGCAGGCGAGCATCAGGTGGCCCGCGATCCGTTCCCGCAGCGGGTACTGCAGCGAGAGCTGCTGCAGCTCGCCGATCAGCGCCTCGTGGCGGCCGAGCGCGAGGTCCGCCTCGATCCGCTCCTCCAGCGCGGCGACCCTGGACTCGGCCAGCCGCACCGCCTCGGCGACGGAGCCGTCGTCGTGCAGGCGCACGTCCGCGAACGGCTCGCCCCGCCACAGCGCGAGCGCGGCGCGCAGGCTCGAAGCGGCCGTCGACGCCTCGCCCCGGGCCAACAGCGCCCGCCCCTCGCCCAACAGGCGCTCGAACTCGGCCGCGTCGAGCTCCCCGGGACCGACCTTGATGAGGTACCCGGCCGGGTCGGTCACCAGGCGCCGCTCGCCGTCCTCGGTCAACAACCCGCGCAGCCGCCACACGTAGGTGCGCAGCAGGTTCTGCGCGCTGTCCGCGGGCTGCTCCCCCCACACCGCGTCGATCAGCCGCGCCGCGGACACCGGGCGGTTCGCCGACAGCAGCAGCACCGCCAGCACGGCCCGCTGTCGGGCCGAGCCGATCGACACCACCCGGCCGGAAACCACCGCGCACAGCGGCCCCAGCGTCCGGAACTCCATACCGCCCACCCCAAGACCACGCCTGAAATCGGCGCGTCGCCCAACGCCTCGCCACGATTAAACCAGATGCCTGATAAGCAAGGTATCCGATGGAGCGGGCGGGCGGTGGGGCGAGGCGGGGCAGGGTGAAGCGGGGCGAGCGGCAAGGGGACCGGCGGCACGGACCGGGCAAACCTGTGGCGGCCGACGGGGACGCGCACGCCCCCGCCGGCCGCCACCCCCCGATCGGTCAGCAGACCTCTTCGATACCGAAGCTCGACGAGGTGCCCCAGCCGATATAGCTCGACCCGGCCGCGTCGCCGTTGTTGTCCTGGAACTGGATCTTGGTGACCCCGACCGCTCCGCCGGTGAAGCCGTTCGGGTCGTTCATCTGCAGCTGGGTCCAACCGCTCACGACGTTCTCGTTCACCACGTTCGCGTAGTGTTTCGTGCCGCCCGTGTCCCACCACCCGAAGGTGATGTGGGCGTTGGCGTAGCCCTCGTCAGGCACATAGAAGTAGAAATAGCAGTTGTAGCCGGTCTCCGTGACCGGGTAGTAGTTCACCTGGATGCAGGCGTTCGAGCCGTTGCTGTAGGTCCAGTACTGCTGCACCCCGTCCACCGGGTTGTTGTAGACCTGCCATTCGCTGCCGTTGCTGAACGGGGTGCAGTACGGCGCCGAGGTGCTGAGGGTCGTGTTGTTCGGCCCGAGGCAGAACTGAAGCGAGTAGCTGGTGCAGCCGGTGGCCGCCTGGGCCGGGGCGACCGCGAACAGTGTGGCCGCCATCCCCATGAGCAGGGCCGTCAACAGCCCCGCGAGTCCTCGTCTCCTGCGCATTCGATCTCTCCCTGACTACCGCGGCGGCCGTTGCGGCCGCCGCTTTGCGGTGTAGTCATGGTGTCTGCGGCGCGTCTAAGCACCGTCTACGCAAGCTGTGCCGCCTACGCGAGCTGTGCCGACTATTCAGGCCGCGCCCACGCACGGGCTCCCGGCGTTGCGACCAGGTCCCGGTACAGGCGGTCCAACTTCGCCGCCTGCTCCTCCCAGAGCGAGGCGCCGCGTGGGTCATCAGGACCCGCATACACCTTCCGGTACCGGTCGAGGTCCGCCAGCACCCGCCGCACCGCGTCTGCCAGCGAGGCCGCGTCTCCCGCGACGAACACCTCGCCGACGCCGAGCCGCCGCGTCGTCTCGGCCATCTCCCGCACGTCGCTGGTCACGATCGGCAGGCAGGCGTGCAAGTACTCGAAGTACTTGGTGATCAGCGAGAGTTCGTGGTTCGGGTGGTGCAGGATCGGCACGAGTCCGATCGTCGCCGACTCGATGTAGGGCACCACCTCGTCCACCGGCACGTATGGCACGACGTGCAGCCGCGCCGACACGCCGCGCTGCTCGGCCCGCCGTCGCAGTACCTCGACATCAGGATCCTCATCACGTGCGATCAGCGCCAGATGCGTGTCGACGTCCGTCAGCGATACCAATGCGTCCACGGCCGTGGCGACGCCGCGGCGCGGAGCCATTCCGCCGCTGTAAAGCAGCAGCGGTGTTTCGTCGTCGAGGCCGACGTCGTCGCGCAGCCGCCGCCCGGTCGCCTTGGTCGCGATGATCGGCGCGTTGAGCACCACCAGAGGCTTTACGGCCAGGCGGTGGTCAGCCGCGAGCCGGTCCGCGATGCCGTCCGACACCGTCAACACGGCGTCGGCGCGGCGGATGTACTCCCGCTCGACCCCGACCAGCATCCGTCTACGCAGTCTGCGACGCAGGTCCCAGCGGCCCGGCACGTCGATCCCGGCGAGGTACTCGTGCGCGTCGTAGACCCAGCGCACCGGGCGTTCGGGCGTGCTCAGAGTCGTGGCGAGCCGTGCGCCGATGCCGACCATGTGGAAGTCGTGGGCGTGGATGAGCTCGGGCTCCAGCCCGGCCACCACCGGGGCCATGGCAAGCTCGAGGTCTGCGAACCACGGGTTGAACTGCCGCCAGCCGCCCCGTCCGTCCAACAGGCCCAGCGCCCCGGCCGACGCCGTCCGCGCGCTCCCGCCGACCGGCCCCGTCCCCAGCCGGGCAACCACTCGGTCAACTCCCTGATGCCCATCCAGCCAGCCGCGCACGGAGGCCGCCGCCCTCGAGCGCCACCGCCCGCTCGTGCGAGCGTCCCGGGCGGCCAGCTCGGCACGCGCCCTCCGGTACTGCGCACGGCGCGCCCCGGTGGCGTCGCCTGCACGCCGCCGCCGAGTTCGCTCGTACCCTGATACGACCTTCGGCACCGGCACCAGGACGACGTCCGCGCCCCGCAACGGGAAGCGCTCGACCTGCTCGCCCTTGGCCCGGCCGATCAGCGTCACGCTCCAGCCGGCCTCGGCCATCGACCACGCGATCTTCTGCACCCGCGAGTCGCCCACCACCCCGTTGGCGACCAGCATCACCACCCGGCGCGCAGAGCCGTCGCTTCGTTCGCTGCTCTCGCCGCTCGCGCCGCTCGCGCCGCTTGCACCGTCGCTCACAGAGCGCTCACCGGCAGCGCGTCCCGCCCCGCCAGGGTCGCGTAGACCCCGACCAGCACCGCGGCGTCCCGCTCCCAGTTCAGCTCGTCCCTGGCCTGCGCGACCTGCTTGCACCAGCGCGGGTAGTCCTGCGCCACCGACTCCAGCGCCGCGCGCATCGACTCGGCGTCGCCGGACCGGTAGAGCTCCCCGAGGCCGTACTCGGTGACCATCCGGCGCATTTCCGGCAGGTCCGCCGCGACCACCGGGACCCCCGCGCGCACCGCGTGGAACAGCTTGTTCGGCAGGGCGAGCCGGTGGTTCTCGCAGGAGTCGGTGAGGGTGACCACCGAGATCCCGCCGCGCCGCAGCACGTCGTCCACCTCGTCCACCGGCCGGGCCGGCTCGATCCGGACCGAGCCGACCGTGACCCGGATCCGGTGCAGGTACTCCCGGTCCACCTTGCCCATCAGGCAGGTCTCCAGCCGGGCGGCGGCGGCCGCGGGCAGCAGCGTCTCCAGGTCCCGGGCCGCCCCGATCCGGCCCGCGTATACGACCCCTGACGGACGCTCCGGCACGGGCACCGCCCCGCCGACGCCCGCCGGGAAGGTGTTGCGGACCACCAGCACCTTCGTGCCCCGCCACCGGCCCAGCCGCTCGGCGATCCCGCCGCTGACGGTCAGCACCGCGTCGGCCCGGCGCACCAGCCGCCGCTCGATCCGCCGCTCCCGCGCCCGCTCCAGCGGCGTCGGCCGGCCGTGCCGCTCCCGGCCGGACCACCACTCGTGCGAGTCGTACACCAGCCGGGCCCCGGCGCCGTCGGCCAGGCCGGCCGCGAGCCGCAGCACGTTGAAGTCGTGGGCGTGTACGACCTCGAACTCACGTCCGCGCACCGCCGCCCCGGCCCGGGCGCACCAGGTGCCCCAGACCCGCTGGCGGTGTCGCGGCAGCAGCAGCCAGCGCGCCGTGCTCCGCAGCCGCCCACGGCTCGGGCCGCCGTCACCGCCGGGCTTGAGCCCGCTGCCGCCCGACACCGACTCGACCGTCACGCCATGCGGCGGGACCCAGCCCGGCGGCACGTCCTTGCCGACGACGTGGATCGCATGCCCCTGCTCCGCCAGCGCGACGGCCTCACGCAGTACGCGCGAGTCGTGCGCCACGTCCGACATCACGAGCATCAGCACTTTCATCTGCGAGCCCTCCCTCAGACGGATTGCGGGGCCACGGCGCCACCAGCGGCGTCCCCAACACGATCAGCAGCCACACGGCCACCATCAGCCGGTCCGCCTGCGAGGCGAGCGGGTGCGCGACGACCGTTCCCACCCCGGTCGCGGAGGTCACGACGACGAGCGCCGCGAAGGCCCGGTTGCGCCGCCAGAGCGCCACGCCGACCACGACCAGGCCGAGCACCAGCAGCAGCGAGGTCGGCTCCAGCACCGGGTAGTACGCCCAGAACCGCAGGTTCAGCACGGCGAGGCGGCCCACCGGATCGGACACGTTCGGCCGCAGGAAGTGCTTGGTGAACGTGTCCTGCATCGACTCGACGATCCCGGGCCAGCCCAGCGCCGTGGTCACGAGCTGCGAGACCACCGCGCCGCCGCCCGCGAGCACCGCCAGCCGGATGGTGCCCCGGTGCCGGGCGCCCGGCGCGAACCGGAAGCAGACCAGCGCGCCCACGAACAGCGCGGCTGCGACCATCGTCTCCGTCGAGTACCTGAACAGGAATCCCGCGACCAGCCCGGCCACCATCAGCACGGCCCCCCGCCGCAGCCGCTGCTGCACGAGCCACCAGGCCCCCAGCAGCGTGAGCAGCGTGGCGGCCAGCGCGGGCCCGTCGGTGAGCATCCGGCTGCCCCAGTACCCGGTCGGCGCGGCCAGGTAGACCGCCTGCCCGCCGAGCGCCGCCGCCACCGCGGCCCCGGCCGAACGCAGCAGCACGATCACCAGCGCGCCGGCGCCGAGCGTGCACAGCATCGCGGCGAGCCACATGCCGAGCCGCAGCCCGAAGACCTCGGCGAACGGGGCCGCCAGCAGCGGATAGCCCGGCCGCGAGGTGAAGATGGCGAGGTACCGCGGCGAGCTCGGCGTCAGGCCATTGCGATAGATGTCCATGCAGGCCGCGTATCCGGTGCGGACCACGGCGGTGCTCGCGCTCCCGGTGCTGCCGTCGTCCATCTCGGCGCTGCGCACAGTCGAGGCCGCGGCGTCGTGGCAGTACATCGCGGTCGCGCCGTGCACGGCCGAGGCGTGCGAGTTGCCGAGGAGCAGCAGCGTCTGTCGCGCATATTGATAGGTGTCGTTGGAGGGCGTGTTCTGCCGGTAGTCCGCCGCCTGGAACAGCGTGAACACCGCGCCGATCAGCAGCGCTCCGACCACCAGCCGCCGCAGCGGGCTCCACTGCCGCAGGGCAGCACGCAGCCCGGCCACCGGTCCCCTCGGTCCCCCGTGCGCTGTACCCAGTCCGTCCAATGCCACGCCGGGACGCTAGCGACCACGTGCGAACGCGAAGTGTTGTCAAGATGGCCGTAGTGTGACCGCCCCTGGTTATCGACATGCGCCGGTCCCCTCCCGGCATCGCCTACGCTGTGCTGGTGACCAGCGCAGACCAGTCGCCCACGCCGACCGACGTGGAGTTCGCCACACCGCGCCCGCAGTCGCTGATGCTCACCTTCTTCGCCGTTCACATCCTGGACACCGCGCGGGCGGTCTCCTCCGGCAGTGTGATCGACGTGTTCGCCCGGGTCGGGATCACCGAGGACGCGGTACGCACGACCCTGACGCGCATGGTCAACCGCAACCTGCTGGAACGGCACCGGCGCGGCCGCAAGATGTACTTCGGACTGACGGCGCGCGCCGAGGCGGTGCTGCACGACGGGCGCGACCGGGTGTGGCGGACCGGTGCGGTCAACCGGGACTGGGACGGCAGCTGGACCATCGTCGGTTTCTCGCTGCCGGAGGACTGGCGGCGCGAGCGGCACGACCTGCGCTCCCGGCTGGTCTGGGGCGGCTTCGGCCCGCTGCAGAACGGGATGTGGACCGCCCCGGGGCGGATCGACGCGGCGGGCCTGGTCGCCGGGCTCGGACTGGAGAGCCACCTGCGGGTCTTCCACGCGCAGACGGCCAAGCCCACCGAGGCCGCCGCGATCGTCGAGAGCGCCTTCGACCTGCCTGGCATCGCAGGGCGCTACCACGCCTTCCAGGCCCGCTGGGACCGCGCCGAGCCGGCCGTGGAGGCCGCCGACGACCTGGGCCGCGAGCTGCTGCTGCACACCGACTGGCTGGGCCTGGTACGTCAGGACCCGCATCTGCCCGCCGAGCACCTGCCGGGCGACTGGCCGGCCGCCGCGGCGGAGGCGCTGTTCCACGCCCTGGCGCGGCGGTACGCGGGGCCGGCCAAGGAGATCGCGGCGGGGATCCTGGACACGGTGGACCTGAGCCTCGCCGAGCCGGGTGCGGCGGAGTCCGGCCCAGAATCATAATATTCGGCAGACTCTTGACGGCAACAAAAAAAGAGCCCTACATTTTCGGGACCCGCCGGTCCGCCTCCCCTGCAGCCGCAGTGCGCCGCCCGGCCGGCGGTTCCGTCCCCGGACAGGAAGCCCACGCCATGCAACGACGCATGTTCGCTCTGACCGGCCTGACCTGCGCGCTCGTCACAGGCGGGGTCGCGCCCGCCGCGGGAGCCGTCCACCACTCCCCCGTCCCCGGCCACTACTCCGGCACCCTCGCCGACGGTGCGACCTGGGTCGCCGACGTCCCGGCCACCTGGAACGGCACGCTGCTGCTGTTCAGCCACGGCTTCGGCCCCACGATCGCCCAGGACGCGCCGACCGCCGACAGCGCCACCGCCCTGCTCGCCCAGGGCTACGCGCTGGCCGGCTCCTCATACGATCCGAACGGCTCCTGGTGGGCGCTGGACAGCGCCGAGACGGACCAGTTCGCGACCCTCGGCGCGTTCGCGGCGACGCTGGCCAAGCCGCGGCGCACCATCGCGGTCGGGGAGTCCATGGGCGGTCTGATCAACAGTCAGCTCGCGCAGGACGGGGCCGGCCGGATCAACGGCGCCGTCGGCTTCTGCGGACTGGTCGCGGGCGGGGTGGACCTCAACGACTACCAGCTCAACGCCGAGTACGCGCTGACCGCGCTGCTGCCCGGCGGCGCGGGCATCCAGGTGCGCGATTTCGCCACACCCACCGACGGCACCTCGGCCGGGGACGCGCTGACCGCGGTCGTCACCCAGGCCCAGGCCACGGCGGCCGGACGGGCGCGCATCGCACTCGCCGCCGCGCTGCTCAACGAGTCCGACTGGGCCCCGGGCGCCACCCCGCCAGCCGCCGGCGACTACGCCGCCCAGGAGGCGCAGGAGTACACCTGGCTGACCTCTGGCCAGCTGCAGTTCATCGAGCTGGGCCGCTACTTCGTCTCGCTGTCCGCCGGCGGCGACAGCGGCTCGAACCTCGGAGTGGACTACGCCCGGCTGCTGCACTCCTCGGCGTACTCCACCCAGATCAGGACCCTGTATCAGCGGGCCGGACTCAGCCTCGACGCCGACCTGCGCACGCTGGACTCCGGCGAGAACTTCGCCGCCGAACCGGGCTCGCTCGCCGCGATGCAGCGCAGCTCCACCAACACCGGCCACCTGGGCGTGCCGCTGCTCGACGTCCACACCACCTCGGACCAACTCGTCCCGGTGGAGCAGGAGAACGCCTTCGCCGCCCGGGTACGGGCCGCGGGCGACTCCGCGCTGCTGCGCCAGGCCTACGTCGCCCGCCAGGGGCACTGCAACTTCACCACCGCCGAGTTCGTGACCGGCGTCGACACCATGGCCCGGCGGGTCGCGACGGGCCACTGGGCCGGGACCGACCCGACCGCGCTGAACGCCACCGCCGCCGCACTCGGCCTGGACGGCTCATCGTTCACGCACTACCGCCCGGGTCGCCTGGTCGTGCAGTGATTTTCGCCGGGCACCGGACCGGGCCGCCGGCCGGGGCGGAACAAGGCTCTGCGGCGCCTGCGCGGCCGGTCACAGCGGTTGCATGAGGGTTCTGCGAACCCGCCGGACGGCGACCGTCCGGCGGCTTCGCCGCATTCGCCAGTCAAATCAGTGCTCGCAACTGTAGAAACCGCAGCCTGTGATGGCTAACATTTCAGCGCGTGACACACCCGGCGATATCCGTGTCGGAATCAGCTCACCCTGCCGTTGCGGCGGCGTCCGCCTCCGGCGGCCTGCCCTTCGAGGAGAATTCAGGGGATCCATATAACGCGTTGGTCTTGTTGCGCGACGAATTCGGAAACGTGGCGGTGCTGCGCTGCCTGGACGCGCGGCTGACCGCGGATCCGGGATTTCAGCGGGCTTATCCGGCCGAGGCCGCGGCCCTGGCGGGGCTGGCGGAACCGAGGGTGGCGGCGGCGCGCAAGTACGTCGCCAGCGCAACCGGCGCGGTGGTGGCGGTGATCCGAAGAAGGCTCGAGGGCCCGACGCTGGCCGAGCTGCTCGGCCGGCTTCCCCGCGGCCTCGATTCGCAGACCGCTGCGATGGTCGTCCGGGACGTGCTGATCGCGCTGGACGCGCTGCACGAGCGCGGGATCGCGCACCGCGCGGTGCAACCGGACCGGATCGTGGTCGCACCGGACGGGACCTGCGTCCTGGTCGACGCCGGGCTGACCCCGCGCCTGCCTGACGACGACCCGGCCGTGGCTCCGGTCGCCGACCTCGGCGCGATCCCGTATCTGTACCTGGCCTGCACCGGCGGTGAGCTGGACGGCCTGCGCGGGGTGGTGCACGCGGCGCTGGACGCGGCGCTGATTCCCGACCGGGCCGGTCGAACTGATGATCAGAGCACTGACGAAGCTGAGGGAACAGCCGAGCCGGCCCCGCCACCGTCGGCGGTCAACCTGGCGGCGGCGCTGGACGCCGTGACCGCGGGCTCTTTCGACAGCGGCTGGGACGAGCTCGCCCGGGCCCAGCTGGCGATGGCGGTGCGGTCGCACCGGGAGCCGCGGCTGCGCGTCGTCGACCTGCTGCCGGGCGGGCGAAGGCCGCTGCTGCGCCGGCCGGGCCGGGGCAGCCACGCGGGCGCGCGCCGGGACAACCGCGACCTGATCGAGGCCACCGGGGCGGTGGTCCGGCAGACCTGGAACCAGCTGCTCGGGCTGTGGCTCAACCGCCGGGACCGGCAACGGGCCACCGGCCGGGCCAGCCACGCGCTGCGCTCGCCGCTGAGCCCCTCCGTCGGCCGGTACGTCGCCCCGCTGATCGCGTTCCTGATCACCTTCGGGCTGGTGGTCCTGGTGTTGGCGGACGCGCATTCGAACTCGGTCCAGGCGACGAACGCGCCGACCCAGCGGGCCACCTCGGGCGTCGCCCAGGCCGGGACCGGGGCGTCGGGCACCGGCGCGAGCGCCGCCGGGCCTGGTACTTCGCGCGCCTCGGCGGGCCAGACCACCGCGATGGCCGCGCCGTCCGGGGTCACCGGCTCGGTGGCCTCGTCCGGCACCACCGTCGAGGCGCTGACGATCACCGGCTTCCGCTACACCGGGCACGGGAACCAGGCGCAGGCGGTCATCGAGGTCAGGACCTCGGGCACCGGGGCCGTCGCGGTCACCGTGGTCTTCAACGAACCGGAGGGCTGGTACGGCTTGCTGGGCGGCTCGAAGACGCACCGGTACACGCTCTCCGGAAAGACGCACTACACGGTCACGTCCACGCTGCGCATCCCGCACTATTGTTCATACTTTGGGAGCGTGGTGGTGGACGTGGTGCGGGTGACCGCGACCGTGCCGCCCTCGCACACCGTCCAGGCCTCGGACTCGGGCGAGCTGCTGACCGACCGCTGCTGAGTGCCGGGGGCTGAGTGCCAGGTACTGAGTCCCGAGCTAGATCACAGGATGCGAATATGCCGGTGCCATCGGCCGCCCCGCTGCGCGACACCCTGCTCGACGGGTCCGCGCTCTACTTCGTGTCCTACGACGGACTGGTGAACAACAACGCGTTCCAGAAGCACGGGGTGCTGACGCATGCGGGGTACCAGTACGCGGTCTGGTACAACGCCGACCGGCGCGCGACGATCGGGCGGCGGGCAAAGGACGGCGACGCGTGGGAGAGCGTGGCGCTGGCCCACAAGCTCACCGTGGACGACTCGCACAACGTCGTCTGCGCGGGCATCTCGCCACAGGACGGGCGCATCCATGTCCTGATGGACTCGCACAGCAGCGGCTACTTCTACGTACGCTCGGTCGCCGGGCTGGCCGACGGCGCCGCCACGTGGAGCGCCGAACAGTTCGGTGCGACGGAGACGACGCTCGGCGGCGTGACGCTGATCCCGGAGTTCACGTACCCGCAGTTCGTCGTGACGCCGAGCGGCCGACTCCAGCTGAGCTACCGGACCGGCATCTCAGGGAACGGATGCGCGGCGCTCGCCGAGTACGACGGCGGCTCGTGGACAGAGCTCGGCGCCTGGTCGGACAGCGCGGGCCTGTATACGAACCCGTATGGTTCCAGCACTGCCCGGAATCTCTACCTGCACGGCATCGACTACGGCACGGACGGCCGGCTGCACGTCTTCGGGACCTGGCGCGAGCAGGATCGGGCGGTGCTGGGCCGTGGCGCGGCAGGCATCGGCGGGCTGACCAACCACGACACCGTATACGTGTACAGCAGCGACGAAGGCCGCACCTGGATCAATGCGTCGGGTGAGCAGGTCGGCCGCACCGGAGGCAACCCGCAGGTCTCCGTCACGTCCGCAGGGCTCGTAGTCGACCCGCTCGGCCCGCACCACGCGCTGATGAACCAGGAGAGCCAGGCGATCGACGCGCACGGCCTGCCGCACGCGCTGGTCTCGTACGTGCCCGAGCGGTACATGGGCCACATCGCCGACTACGTCGGCGACCGGGTCCGGCACGCCCGCGCCTTCCACGTGTATCAGGATGCATCGATGACCTGGCATAAGGACGAGATCCCGGTCCCGCTGAACTCGAGCCAGCGTTCGCAACTCGTCTTCGACCGTCATGACGACGCCTACGCGGTGCTGCCGTTCGGGCGGATCGTCGCGGCCTCGGCCGAGTCCGGCTGGCGGGACTGGACGGTCCTGTTCGACGGCACGGCGACGCTCGACGCCTTCGGCGAGGTCGTGGTCGACCACACCCGGGTGGCCCAGGACGGCGTGCTCTCGTTCATGTACCAGCGCAAATCCACGGGCACGATCCCCTCGCCGCTGCATATGATCGACTTCCAGCTTGCCGGGTGACGCAGGCGGAAGGGATCGGGCGATGGCCCAGCTCGTGGAGTTCGAAGCCGTGGTCCAGGCGGCCAAGCGGATCGCCGGTATCGCCACGCGCACGCCGCTGCTGCCGTGTCCGTGGGCAGACGCCGACCGACCGCTGTGGATCAAGGCGGAGTGCCTCCAGCCCACCGGGGCGTTCAAAATCCGCGGCGCGGTCAACGCGCTGGCCTCGCTGGAGCCCGCGCAGCGTGAGGCCGGGGTGATCGCGGTCTCCAGCGGCAACCACGCGCAGGCGGTGGCGTATGCGGCGGCCCGCTTCGGCATCGACGCCGTGATCGTCATCCCGCACGGCGCGGCCGAGAACAAGGTGGCCGCGACCGAGGCGCTCGGCGCGAGCGTGGTGCGGGTGCCCGCCGCGCGGCGCGAGCAGGAGGTGCGGCGGCTCGCCGCCGAGAGCGGACGTACCCTGATCCACCCCTACGACGACCCGCGGGTCATCGCGGGCCAGGGCACCGTCGGCCTGGAGATCGCCGAGCAGGCACGTGAGCTGGGCGTCGAGGTGGGCACCATCCTCGCGCCGGTCAGCGGCGGCGGGCTGGTCTCCGGGATCGCCGTCGCGGCCAAGGAGCTGATTGCCGACGTGTCAGTGGTCGGAGTCGAGCCGGAGCTGGCCGCGGACGCGCATGCGTCGCTGCGCGCCGGCGTGCGCACGGCCTGGTCCGTGGACGACACCTGGCGCACCGTGGCCGACGCGCTGCGGTCCAGCAGCGTCGGCGAGCTGACCTGGGAGCACCTGCGCGCGCTGGTGGACGACGTGGTGACCGTCTCCGACCCGGCGATCCTGGACGCGGTGCGCACGCTCGCAGTCGGGTCGCGGCTGGTCGCCGAGCCGGGCGGGGCCGCGGGGGTGGCGGCGTACCTGTCCCGCCGTGACGAACTGCCCGCCGGGCGCACGTACGTCGCCGTGGTCAGCGGCGGGAACGTCGCGCGCGACGTGTACAGCAGAATTCTGACCGCACCGGCCTGAGCCGGAAATTTCCGCATGATCCGTGGACAGCCTGGGCAAGCCCAGTAAACGGGGGGGATCGGGCTACAGGAGGCTGTCCATGCTGAGCAAGGCGTCCCATCTGGGAATTTGCGCTCTAACTTGCAGTGCTCTGATAGTACTTGGCCCGGCCGCGGGCCCCGGCTCGGCGCGCTCCGCGCCGGCCCCGGTGCCGCTGCCGCCGAAGACCGCGGTCGAGACCGGCTACGGCGGAGCGGTGGCCAGCGTCAGCCCGTACGCCACCCAGATCGGCATCGACGTGCTCAAGCACGGGGGCAACGCGGTGGACGCGGCGGTGGCCACCGCGGCGGCCCTCGGCGTCGTCGAACCCTTCTCCTCCGGGATCGGCGGCGGGGGCTTCTTCGTGTACTACGACGCCCGCACGCACAAGGTCACGACGATCGACGGGCGCGAGACCGGTCCGGCCGCTTTCAACGCGAACATCTTCATCGACCCGACCACCGGGCAGCCGCTGGCCTTCACCGACGCGGTCAACTCGGGGCTCTCGGTCGGCGTGCCCGGCACCCTGATGACCTGGCAGAAGGCGCTGAGCGCCTGGGGCTCCCGCTCGCTGGGCCAGGAGCTGCAGCCCGCCGCGCAGCTCGCCGAGCGCGGATTCACCGTGACCGGGGACTTCAACGGCGGGGTCTCGATGAACCAGCAGCGGTTCGGCGACATCACGCCCACCGCGCAGCTGTACCTGCCCGGCGGACAGGTCCCGGCGATCGGCTCGACCTTCCGCAACCCGGACCTGGCCGCGACGTACGAGCTGATCGCGCACAAGGGCATCGGCGTGTTCTACGGCGGCGAACTCGCCTCCGAGATCGCGAACACCGCGCAGCACCCGCCGGAGACGGCGAACTCGAACATGTACTTCCGTCCCGGGGTGATCACCGCAGCCGACATCGCCGGGTACACCGCCCCGTTCACCGCACCGACCCACGTGTCGTACGACGGCCTTGACGTCTACTCGATGGGCCCGCCGTCCTCGGGCGGCACGACCGTCGGCGAGGCTCTCAATATCCTGACTCAGCTGAAGAAGTCCGGCTGGCAGCTGTCCGGGGCGACCCAGGCGGACCAGGTGAAGTCGCTGCAGGCGTACCTCGAGGCCAGCCGCGTGGCGTATGCGGACCGCAACCGCTGGGTGGCCGACCCGACCTTCGAGAACGTCCCGACCCAGGGCCTGCTCTCCCCGGCCTACGCCGCCGAGCGCGCCTGCCTGATCAGCCCCACCTCGACGCTGACCAGCCCGCTCGCCCCCGGCGACCCGACCCGGCCTGCCTCCGGCTCCGGCGGCTGCACGGCGCAAGCGACGCAGAGCGCTGACACCTCCACCGAGGGTCTGTCCACCACGCACCTGGTGGCGGCCGACAAGTGGGGCAACGTGGTGTCCTACACGCTGACCATCGAGCAGACCGGCGGCTCGGCGATGGTCGTGCCGCACCGCGGGTTCCTGCTCAACAACGAGATGACGGACTTCGACTTCACCGCGATCCACCCGCCCGCGCCGGACCCGAACCTCCCGGCGGCGGGCAAGCGGCCGCGCTCGTCGATGGCCCCGACGATCATCCTGCGCGACGGACGGCCGTACCTGGTGGTCGGCTCCCCCGGCGGCGCGTCGATCATCACGACCGTGCTGCAGATCCTGCTGAACCGGCTGGACCTAGGCATGAGCCTGCCCGACGCCATCGCCGCGCCGCGGATCTCCCAACGCGACCGCTCGGTCACCGAGGCCGAGACGGCGTTCCTCAACTCGCCGCTCGACCCGGCGCTGACGGCGCTCGGCCAGAACTTCGTCATCGCCCCGCCCCTGTTCACCACGGCACCCGAACTCGGCGCGGCCACCGGACTGGAGTTCCTGGGCGGCGGAAGGATCCAGGCGGCAGCCGAGCCGCAGCGAAGGTTCGGCGGTTCAGCGATGGTGGTGGCTCCGGCCCAGTGACTGTGCCATCTCCTAACGAAATGAGTAGTAGTGGGCCACTGTGAAGGGTGGGTCAGGCCAGGTCGGGTCGGCGCGGGTCAGGCCAGGTCGGTCCGGGTGAGGTCAGGTCGGCGCGGATCAGGTCGGCGCGAGTCGGCGCGGATCAGGTCGGCGCGAGTCGGCGCGGATCAGGTCGGCGCGAGCCGGCGCGGATCAGGTCGGCGCGGATCAGATCATTCGTCGTCGAAGTCCGTGCTGCGACTGACGGTCTGCCAGGCCAGCGCCTCCGCACGGGCGGCGTCGAGGCTCCCGAGGACCCCGTCAGCTGCGTCATTGCCCAGGGCGAGGCGCAGCGGGGTCTCGGGAGCCTCGAGGGCCGCGAGGATCGCCGCGGCCGCCTTGGCCGGGTCGCCGGGCTGCTTGCCGTCGCTGTTGGGCAGCCCGGAGCGCACCAGGCCGACCGTGTCCTCATAGGCAGGGATGGGCGGTGAGTACAGCAGGGCGGCGGCGCCGGCGAACGAGGTTCGGAAACTGCCCGGCTCGGCGATCAGTACCTTGATGCCGAACTGCGCGACCTCGGCCGCCAGCGCCTCGGACAGTCCCTCCAGCGCGAACTTGGTCGCCGAGTAGGCACCGACGCCCGGGAACGTGAAGCGGCCGCCCATGCTGCTCATCTGCACGATGGCGCCCGAACCGCGGGCACGCATGTGCGGCAGGACCGCGCGCGTGAGCGCTGCGGGGCCGAAGAAGTGCAGCTCCATCAGATCCCGCAACTCGCGGCCGGTGGTCTCCTCGACCGCACCGACCAGCCCACGGCCGGCGTTGTTGACCAGGACGTCGATTCGTCCGAACCGGGCCAGGACCTCGTCCACGGCGGCGGAGATGCGCGCGGGATCGGTGACGTCGAGGGCGAGCGGCGTGACGCGGTCCGGGTGGGCGGCGACCAGGTCGTCCAGCGCCTCGGTGCGACGGACCGCCGCCACGACCGTGTCGCCTGTGGCGAGGGCGGCCTCGGCAATCGCCCGGCCGAAGCCGGAGGACGCACCGGTGATCAGCCAGACCCGGCCGGGCGTTTCGCGGGCAGCAGTCTGCAGGGCGGCAGTGTCCTGAGTGCCGGCATTGTCATGAGTGTGAGTGTCAGGGGTACTCATCGCTTCCTCCGTGTGTCGATCGGCACCTCCTGTTATGCCAGCCGGGCGGATGCGGCGTCCAAGGGAAAAACGCATATGGCCGATACGCAGCGCCCAGCGTCACAGGGCGCTGCTGCAGCACCAGTCGCGCCGGCTGCCAAAGATTGCGCAGGCGGGGACGTTGGGCCGCGGCGGCCGCCCGATCCCCTCGGTCGGGCGGCCGACGTAGGCCGGTCGGACTAACTATTCAGGTAATCGTTCAAGCGGCCAGGGCCGGCTCGGGCAGTGCGGCGGCCGCGAGGCCGTTGTTCCGGTTGTCCAGGGCACGGGTGAAGCGGTCGAGGGCGCGGCGCAGGCCGTCCTGCGCGTCGTCCGCGAAGGTCGCCTCGCCCTCGGCGAGGGTCACCGCCTGGTCGAGCAGGAAGTAGCCCTGCACGATGTCCGACGAGCCGAGCGCGCTGAGGACCGGCCGCAGCGCGTAGTCCAGCACGAGCACGTGCGCGAGAGTACCGCCGGTGGCCAGCGGCAGCACCACCTTCTCGGCGAGGGCGCGCTGGGGCAGCAGGTCCAGCAGCGTCTTCAGCAGGCCCGAGTACGAGGCCTTGTACACGGGGGTCGCCACCACCACCCCGTCCGCACGCTCGAACAGCTCGACCGCCGCGGCGATGGCGGGGTGCTTCGTATCGGCCGACAGCAGCGCGGCGGGCGGCAGTTCGCGGGCGTCGAGGGCGTGGACGGTGTGCCCGAGCCCGACGAGGTGGTCGTCGATGAGCCGCCGCGTGTGCGCGGTCTTTGAGACGGCGGACGGGCTCGCGGACACGGTCAGGATGGTCGCCATGGGCGTAGTCACTTACCTTCGCAGAATCGGCGGAGGTGCCGTGAGTATGGGCACCGGACTGGACCCGGCCGCACGCCTCGGCGCATCGTTCGAACACCTTCGGAACGCCGCAGCTGACGGTCGGGCGTGGCGGCGTCCGGTGCCGCGGACGCCGTGCAGTTGGCTCCTCGAAGCCCTTCGGATCCGAGGACGCGCAATTGACACCAGGAAGAGTCTATTTTGATAGGGTGCCCGCGTGTCAACCGTCCGGCGGGTCCGGACCTGGCGCGTCCCCCGATTTCCTCAATCCGGCGAGGACCTGAATCCATGCGAATCTCGGCGAGGACCGACTACGCGATCCGCGTGTTGGTCGAGCTCGCGGCCGACACCACCCGCCCGTTGACCTGCGAGGGCATCGCGTCATCGCAGCAGATCCCGTACCGCTTCCTCAAGGCGGTCGTGCGCGATCTGCGCCAGGCCGGGCTCGTCCGCAGCCAGCGCGGCTGCGAGGGCGGGTACTGGCTCGGCCGCCCGGCGGACTCGATCACGCTGGCCGAGGTCGTCACCGCCGTGGACGGCGAACTGCTCACGGTCAACGGCGAGACGCCCGAGACCCTGGTGTATCCCGCGCCGGCCGAACGCATCGACGCGCTGTGGCACGCGTTGCGTGCGCACTTCCGCGAGTTGCTGGCGGGGGTGAGCATCGCGGACCTGGTTGCCGACACGCCGAGTGCCAGCGCGGCCGTGTTGTTGGGGGCGGGGATTACCGGTGTGAGCGCCGGCTGATTGTCGTCAGACTGTGTAAAGGCACGAATCGGAAGGGTACGACGCGCTGATGAGCGAGCACCATGAGGACCACTGGCACGCGGCGCTGCGCCACATCCGCGGCGGCGAGCTGACCGGGCAGACGAACCAGACCACCGGGATGACCCGCCTCGAGGCGGTGTCCGGCAAGACGGTCGGCTCAGCGAAGGTCTGGATGGGGCAGACACACGTCGCGCCGCAGACCAACTCCGGCGACCACCACCACGGCGAGGCCGAGACCGCCATCTACGTGGTCTCCGGCAATCCGGTGTTCGTCTTCGCCGAGGGCGAGAAGGAGGTCCGGCTGGAGACCGAGCCGGGCGACTACGTGTTCGTGCCGCCGTATGTGCCGCACCGCGAGGAGAACCCGGGCGGCACGGAGGCGGTCGTGGTCATCGCGCGCAGCAGCCAGGAGGGCGTCGTGGTGAACCTGCCGAGCCTGTGGGCGCACGTGGATGTGAATGCGGACGTGAACGCGGACGCGGAGGGTGGCAGCGCGGCGGCGGAAGAGTGCGCATGACGCTTGACGTGGTCGAGTACACGGATCCGGCCTGCCCGTGGGCTTGGGGTTCGGAGCCGAAGTTCCGCGAGTTGCGCGCGGAGCTGGGCGCGTCGGTGCGCTGGCGGCGGGTCTTCGGCATCCTCTTCGACGAGGGCGAGGCGCCCGCACCCGATCCGGCGGCCGAGGCGACGTGGTACCTCACCGAACTCGCGGAGATCTCCGGCCATACTGGCGCGCCGTACCCCGAACGGCTCGGCTGGGTCTCGCGCAGCAGCTGGCCGGCCTCGCTCGCGGCAAAGGCCGCAGAGCAGCAGGGTCCTGAGATCGCCGAGGCGGTACTGAACCGGCTGCGTGAGACGACTTTCGTAGACGGCGCGCCCGCCGACACCCCGGAGCGCGTCCTGGCGGCTCTGCGCGGGCGGGTGCCGGGCCTGGACCTCGACGCTTTGGCCAGGGAAGCGGCCAGTGACGAGGTGCGCGCGGCGGTGCGGGCGGACTGGGCCGAGACCCGCCGTCCATGCGACGAGGTGCTGACCCTCACCCGCCCCGGCCGCCATCCCGGCCGCGCAAAGCCCCTTGGCGAGGACCCCGAGGACGGCTACCGATACGCGCTGCCGACGCTGATCTTTGAGGGCGCAGGCGGGCAGGCCGTGGTGCCCGGGTGGCGCCCGCTGGAGGAGTACCTCGACGCCGCGCGCCGGGTCATGACTGTGTAGACGGACCGGATGAAGCCGGTGGATCAGGTGACGGCGGAGCGGATCCGCCGCGTCAGGGCTGCGCGGGCGGATCGTAGTAGCCCGGACCGCCTACCAGCACCGCCTCGAAGTAGAGCGGTTCCCCGTCGTCCGCCAACGGAACTTCGTGGCCTGCGACGCGGGTGAAGCCGAGCGGCAGGTCGGGCACGGAGTAGTACTCCGGCTCGTCGTCGCGGTCCACGGCGTGTCCCCGGGCCTCGATCAGCTCGAGCAGACGCAGCGCGGGTGTGCGGAACACGTCGATGCCGTCGTAGAGCACGCGCACGTCGGTCTCCGGATCACGCGGCCGCCAGACCTCGATCGCGGTGACCGATACGCCGTCCTCCACGTGCACGGACACCTCGAAGCCGTCGCCGAGCGCGAGCACCTTCGTCGGCAGGGCCAACGTCTCGCCGTCCACCTCCACCTGCGCGGGCTGCGGCGCGGAGACGGTGACCCGGCCGTACCGGGCGGCTGCGGCGACCCCCTCGTCCAGGGACAGGCCGAGGGCGATTCCGGTGACCCCGCGGGGCGGGTCGAGCTCTATGTCCACGGACGCTACTTTAGCTTGCAGGTCTGGATCTTCCAGCCGTTGTCCTTGAGGTACTGCTGCAGCCCCTTGTTGTGCGGAATGCTGGCGATCATCTCCTTGATCTGCGTGTCGTACTTGGGGCCGTAACGCGCCCTGATGTCGTCGAGGTCCATCTGCATCGCCTGGGTCATCTTGCCCTGCGAGATCAACGAGCGCTGTCTCGCGTGCCAGGCCCGCGCGGCGGCGTCGTAGCCGGTGCTGGTGACGTTGCGGTGGTCGGCGTAGTCCATCCGGATCGCCGGGCCGCTGTGCATGCTGAGGCTGCCGATGCCCAGGTTCTTGTACGACGCCTTCGCCGGGATGTGGTTGACCTCGTAGCCGGACCCGGCGGGTGTCAGCGCGCCGTACCAGCCGCCGTCCGCTCCGGAGCCGGCCACCAGTCCGTACGGGTCGATCCAGGCCAGCGGGTTGGACACGTAGCCGTACTGATTCGGCGACGGGCCGAGGCCGAGCGGGTCGGGGGTGAGGTAGCGCGCGCTCTGCGGGTCGTAGTAGCGGAAGAAGTTGTAGTCCAGACCGGTCTCGTCGTCCCGATACTGGCCGGGGAAGCCCAGCGGGCAGCCGGGCACCGGCTCGCCGGGCGTGCGGACGCCCCACAGGCTCTCGGCCGAGTGCCAGCGTATCCGCCCGTCGGGGCCGACCATCTCGCGCGGAGTCCCGATCAGGTCGCAGACGACGGCGTAGAACTGCGCTGCCAGCCGGGGATCGTGCGCGCTCTCGTCCGCGTCGTCGCGCGGGCCCTCGCCCGCGCCGTCGCCCGCGCGCTCGTGGGGCGCGACGCGTTCGGTCTGGGCCGCGCACCGGTAGCTGCCCGGCTCCCAGTCCCAGGTGACGACGCTGGTGGCCCCGTCAAGCTCGACGCTCTGCTCGGCCAGGACGTTGTCGTCCCAGGTGAAGGCGAGTTCGAGCACCGGTTCGCCGTCGTCGCCGAGGCACTCCTTGCCGACGCGGCGGCCCAGCGGGTCGTAGCGGTAGCGCCAGGTGCCGCGGTCGGGGGTGGCGGCGAGGACCAGACGGTCGTCCGCGTCCCAGGTGAAGGCCCACTCCAGCCGTTTTCCCGACAGGGTCCTGCGAAGCATCCGAGTGAGGCGGCCCTGCCCGTCGTGCTCGTAGACGGTGCGCCCGGCGCTGCGCAGCAACGTGCCTTCGAACCGCCGGTCGCCGACCGCGTCGCCGTTCTCGGCCGGATAGGACGCGGCAGTGACGTTGCCTGCCGCGTCGTACGCGTACTGCTCGGAGCGATCCTGCGCATGCACCGCCGTCACCCGGCCCACGGGGCCGAGTTCGAAGCGGCGGTCGCCGTTCAGCAGGTCGGTGATCGCGAGCGGATAGCCGTCCGGGCGGTAGGTGTACGTGCGCTGTTGACGCGCCGCGTACGCACCCGCATCGGCAGTCGTCGCATCGGCAGTCGTCGCATCCAGCCCGTATGCCCAGATCGCCTGCCCCGTCAGCCGGTCCGCCGCATCCCAGGTCTGGGTCAGCGCCGCGCCGGAGCCGAGGAAGCGGGTGGTCTCGCGGCCGGCCGCGTCGTACTGGAACACCAGGCTCCCGGCACCGCAGTCGAGGGCGGCGGGACGATCGGCGGAGTCGTAGGTCCAGGCCGAGCGCGCGCCGCTCGGGGTGCTGCGCGTGATCCGGCGGCCGAGCAGGTCGTACTCGCTGGCCACGGTGCGTCCGCCGACCGTCTCGGCCACGACCCGGCCCGCGACGTCCCGGGTGTACTCGAGAACGAGGTCCCCGGAACGTGCCCACGACAGGCGGCCGGCCCGGTCGTACCGGAAGAGGGCCTCGTCGTCGGCGATGGCCCCAGCCGCTTCGGGACCTGCGTCGGGGCCTGCTTCGGATCCGCTGCCCGCGCGCCGGACGATCCGGCCGGCCTGGTCGTACTCGAAGACGAGCGACTGACCGGCCCCCGTGGTCTTCTGCAACAACTGACCGGCCGCGTCGTACCGGTACGTCAGCGTGCGGCCGTTGAAGTCGGTCTCGCCGACGAGGTTGTCCGCGCCGTCGTAGGCGTAGGTCCAGCTGAGTTGCTGCGGCCCGTTCACCGAGATCAGGCGCAACTCGGTGTCGTGCACGAACGCGTACCGCGCGCCGTCCGGCTGCGTATGCGCGAGCACCTGGTTGAACGGGCCGAGCTCGTAGCGCACCGTGTTGCCGGCCTGATCGGTGTGTCTGATCAGGTTGCCCACCGCGTCGTACTCCCACGCCTCACGGGTACCGTCGGGCGCGGTACGTGAGCGCAGTTGGCCCTCGATGTCCCACTCCAGGCGCTCCACGCCGCCGAGCGGATCGGTCACCGCGACGACCCGGCCGAAGGCGTCGCGTTCGGCGCGGACCGTACCGCCGTCCGGCGCGGTGGTCGACACCGTGAGCCCGGCGGCGTCGGTCTCGTAGGCGGTCCTGTTGCCGAGCGCGTCGGTCAACGCGGTCGGTGCGCCCCGGTCATCGTGCTCGAATACAGTACGTGCGCCGACCGGATCGGTGAGCGCGACGAGATTGCCGCGCTCGTCGTACTCGTGCAGCCAGCGCGCGCCGTCCGGCATGGTCACCAGAGTCGGCTGACCGGCCTCGTCGTAGGAGGCCGTGGTCACCGCGCCGTCCGGAGCCGTGATCTGCACGGCGTCGCCGCGCTCGTCCAGCTCGTAGCTGGTGGTGCGGTCCAGCCGGTCGGTGGCGGCGAGCAGCCGGCCGCGGCGGTCCAGCTCGAAATCCAGTCCGGCGCCGAGCGGATCGACGATCCGGATGACGTGGCCGTGCTCGTCGTAGTGGTACTCGGTCGGGTAGCCGAGGCTGTCGGTGGCGACGTTGATCCGGTTCGCCGGGTCGTAGGCGAAGGTCGTGGACATGTAGCCGCCGTCGCCGGTCCCCCGCACCACCCGCCCGCCGTCGTCGTACTCGTAGTCGTAACGGTGGCCGGTCCGGTCGATCCACGCAGTGATCCGGTCCGAGGCGCCGTATTCGTAGACGTAGGGCAGGCCGGAGGAGTTGACGACTCCGACGAGACGACCGGACGGGTCGTACTGGTAGCTCACCACCGTCGTGCCCCGGCCGTCGTCGGCGGCACTTGCACCGACCCCCGCAGCAGAATCGGCACCGCCACCGGTCGCGGCGCCGAGCAGCCGCAGCCCCTCGACCCGAAAGCCGGCCGCGGTGTACACGGTGTCCACGGCCACGCGGTAGCCGCCGGAGTGCCGCACCTCGGTGGGCAGTCCGTCGGCGTCGCGCAGGAAGTCGATCCGGTGCCCGTTGCGGTCCGAGATCGCGGTCAGCAGCCGGACCTCCCGCTCGCTGTCGCGGACCGGGTCGAGCGCGCCGAAGTGCCGGGTGCGGCCGGTCCGGGGCTCCTCGATCCGCAGTTCGTCCGCGGCCCGGTCCCAGGTCAGCGGCCAGCGCGCGCCCTGTGCCGGAGCGACCCGCTGACCGGGCTGGGTCGGCACGGGATAGTGCAGCAGCTGCGCGTCATCGCCCGCGAAGTGGATCCCGTCCTCGTCCACCACCAGCCGCTGGTCCAGGGTCGAGGACCAGCCCGGCCCGAAGAGCCGGCCGTAGGCGTATCCGGAGGCGTAGGCCCGGCGCAGCAGCAGCGGGAGCAGGCCGGGGAGCTCCAGATCGTGCTTCGAGGTGATCATCTGGCCGGAGACCATGTCCACCGGATCGCCGCCGGTGCACTTGCCGTCGTTGCCGTCGCCGCTGCCGGGCTCGTGCTCCCCGTTGGGGTCTGTATAGCCAGGTTCGTGAGGCTCGGACGAACTCGCGGGTTCGGTGCGCCCGCCGCCCGGCTCCGAGCCGCTACCGCCGCCTCCGCCGCCGTAGTTCTCGTCGTGGATGCCGTTGAGGGTGTCGGCGATGGTGCGGTCGGTGTTCTCGGTGCGCTGCCCGTTGGTCTTGCCGCGCGTGCCCATCTCGGAGAGCACCCGGCCGCCCTCGGTGAACACCTTGCCCGCCACCCCGGTCACGTCCTTCGCGGCGCCCGCCACCACCGCGCCGACACCCGACTCATCACCCGAGCAGTGCTCCGCCAACTGCTCGTGCACCCCGGTCAGCGTCGTACCCAGCTTCTTGACCTGCTCACCGAACTGCTGCACCGTCTGGAACGCGTTCTGGATCGACTGGAAGTCGTGCACGATCGGTTCGTCGGGCACGACTCACACCCCCGGCCCGGCCGCCGACCCGCCACCGGTCAGGATGTGGGTGACCTGGCCCACCTGCTCGGGGACGGTGGAGCCGCCGGTCACCCCCAGGCCGGTCGGCCCGAGCGGGTCGGTGACCATCGTGGTCAGCTGCCCGACCCCGGAGGACACCCCGCGCTGCAGGCCGCCCTTACCCGCCGAGGCGATCGCACCGAGATCCACACCCTGATCCACCCCGAGCGCGTTGCCCAGCAGCTGCTCGGCCAGGTTCAACCCGGCCGAGCCGAGCGAATCGATCACCGGGGTCAACAGCGCCTGCTTGATCTCGTACTCCACCTGCGCGATCGCCTGCTGGATGATCCCGTTCACGATGCGCTGCGTCAGCTCCTCCAGCGCGATCTCGGCCCCCGCCGCGATCCCGAAAGTCGCCACCGCCGCGGCCGCATCCGCCGCCGTCTCCGCCGCGAACGCCACCAGCTCGGCGATCGCGGCCACCTTCATGCCCTCGATCACCACCGCGCACGCGTCCATCGCCTCGGCCAGCACCCCCAGTCCCTGCTCCAACTCGGACAGGTGCCCCTTGACCACCTTGGTCCACAACGCCTCGAACACCTTGAGCGACTCCGAAGAGTTCAGGTGCAGCATCTGCTCGATCTCCGACATCGCCCCCGACTTGTGCCCCGACAACTCCGCGGAGAGCTTGCGGAACTCGTCCCCGGCCTTGCGGATCTCGTCCTCATCGATATTCGGCCACGTCACCCCGATCGCCCCGAGCACCCACACCAACTCGTTGGGCAGTACTACCCCCATGCACCTCACCCCGACCGTCGCACGCGTCCGGCGTCGTTGTCGTCGAACACGCACATGCTAGTGAGTACGGACCGGATCGGGAAGGCGATAAGGCCCCTGACCTGTCTCATCGAATAAGACACTTCGATGTATCAATTGACAGGGCTCCGTTCCGGCAGCCAGTATGTTCCCCATGACTCGGACCCATCCCGGCGTGGTTTGCCGGTACGTCGACTTCCGGCGCACCTCCAGCGCCCTGTGTTGCCTGCACACGAGTCGCTGAGTTCTCCTCCAGCGTGTTCGATCCGCACCGCGGGGTGCGGCGCCGTCTCTTCCTCACTGACGCCGGCGCCTGACACCCGCCCCGCCCTTCGCGCCGGTCCGCCGGCCGCCTCCCGTCGCTACCCGTAGCCGATCAGGACCCGGACCACCGCGTGCCGGCGCGGTCCGGCAGCCGGTCGCGCGGGCGACTTCGCACGTACCGACTTCACGCTGACGCACGCCCGGAACCGGACCGCCCACGCGGACGGCCCGGTCCGGCGTGCCCGCGGACTCGAAAGGCAGCGCCCCCTCTCATGTCTACGCCCGCTACCAGCACGCAATCCCCGACCGGACCGCACGCCGCCGCGTCCACGTTCAGCCGCCGCGGCTTCCTCGGGCTCGGCCTCGGCGCCGGCGGCGCGCTGCTGCTCGCCGCCTGCGGTACCAGCACGGCCGGCTCCTCCGCCGCGGCCGGTCCGGGCGGGACGGTCAGGTTCGGCTGGGCCCTGCCCACCTCCTGGGACCCGATCACCTCCTCGGCCGGCTGGGACGTGCACGCGCTCTCCCTGGCCTACGCCGGGCTGACCCAGGAGGACGAGAAGGGCGACCCGGTTCCCGCCCTGGCCAGCGGCTGGAAGTACAACGCCGACGGCACCCAGGTCACCTTCACCCTGCGGTCGGGCCTCAAATTCAGCGACGGCACTCCCCTGGACGCCGCCGCCGTGAAGAAGAGCATCGAGCGCGGCCGGGACGCGAAGAACTCGCTGATCGCCTCGCAGCTGACCACCGTCAAGACGGTGACGGCGGCCGACGCGGTGACCCTGGTGCTGGAGCTGAGCCAGCCGAACTTCCAGATCCCGAGCCTGTTCGCGGGCAAGACCGGGATGGTGGTCAGCCCGGCCGCCTTCGAGAAGGACGCCGCCGGGCTCGCCCTCAAACCGGTCGGCGCCGGACCGTTCACGCTGACCTCGTACACCCAGAACGCCAAGGCGACGCTGGTGCGCAACCCCGGCTTCTGGAACGCGGCCGAGATCGAGATCCAGAACTTCGAGCTCTACCCGCTGCCGGACGCCTCGACCGTCGTCGCAGGGCTCGAATCCGGGCAGTACAACGTGGCCTCGATCCCGGGCGGGCAGGTCGCCGCGGCCAAGGCGGCCGGGCTCCAGGTGCAGGTAATCCCGTCGCTGGTCGTCGCGGTGCTCGACATCAACAACACGATCGCGCCCTTCGACGACCCGAAGGTGGTCGAGGCGCTCAAGTTCGCGGTGGACCGCAAGGCCCTGCTGCAGACGGCCAGCTTCGGGTACGGGGACGTCGCCTACCAACCCTTCCCGAAGGGGTACGTGGGCTACAACTCCTCGCTGGAGGGCATCTACGCGCACGATCCCGCCAAGGCGAAGTCGCTGCTGGCGGAGTCGAAGTACGGCGCGAACCCGACGTTGACGATCACGACGTACACCGCCACCGGCGTGCCGGAGCAGCTGCAGGCGCAGCTCCAGGTGGTCGGTTTCACCGTGAAGATCGAGGTCATCCCGCAGGCCCAGTTCACCCAGATCGTCTATATCCAGCACTCGCGCGCGCTGACGGTGGACGCCTTCGCCGGCCGCGACTCGGCGGCGCAGGCCTTCCAGGTGCTGTTCGGCACGGCCGGGCTGCTCAACCCGGGGCGCAATGCGAGCCCTGAGCTGCTGGCCGCGGTGACCAAGATCTCCCAGACGCCGCTGGACAGCCCGGACTACGCGACCGCGCTGCAGGCGGCGACCGAGCTGGCGGTGAAGCAGGAGCCGAACGTGTTCCTGTACACCGAGCCGCGCATCCTGGCCCGGTCCGCCGACATCTCCGAGATCCCCGCCTACACCGTGGTGCAGCGGTTCGAGGGAGTGACGGCGAAGTGACCGCGGTCCAGGCCGAACCGGCCGGCGGGCTGCGGGGGGTGGACCCCGGCGGATCCAGCGACGTGTCAGGGGACGGAGTTGACGCGCGGTCCGGGCGACGCAGTGGGCTGACGCAGCGGTACGTCCGCAGTCCGCTGCGGATCGTCGCGGTGCCGGTGACGGTGTTCCTGCTCGCCTCGTTCATCACCTACGGGCTTGGCGCGCTCGGGAACGCCAACCCGGCCGCGGCGGTGCTCGGCGACACAGCCACCCCGGCCGATATCACCCGGATGAACCACGTGTTCGGCCTGGACCGCCCGTTCCTGGTGCAGTACGTCACCTGGCTCGGGCACGCGCTGACCGGCAACCTCGGCCAGTCGTACTTCACCACGATCCCGGTGTCCACCAGCGTCGGACAGGCGCTGCCGGTGGACCTGTCCCTCGCGGTGCTCGCGCTCAGCTTCGCAGTGCTCTTCGGCGGGGCGGCCGGGATCGCCGCCGCGCTGCGGCAGGGCAGCCGGCTGGACCGGGCGGTGACGCTGGTCTGCTCGGGCCTGGCCACGGTGCCGCCGTTCATCGTCGGCATCGCGCTGATCGTGGTCTTCTCGGTGTTCCTCAAAGCCCTGCCGGCCGGCGGGTACGTCGGGTTCAGCACCGATCCGGGCCAGTGGCTGCGGTTCGCGCTGCTGCCCTCGCTCGCGCTCAGCGTCGAGGGGGCGGCGGCCATCGCCCGGCAGCTGCGCACCTCGCTGGTCGGCTCGCTGCGCGAGAACTACGTGCTCGGAGCCGCCGCGCGCGGGCTGTCCTCTCGCAGGGTCCTGTTCCGGCACGTGCTGCGCAACGCGGCCGGTCCGGCGATCACCGTGCTCGGCATCGAGGTGCCGACGCTGATCGGCGGCGCGGTAGTCGCGGAGAAGATCTTCAACCTGCCGGGGGTCGCGCAGCTGGCCCTGCAGGCCGGCTCGCAGCACGACATCCCGGTGATTCAGGGCACGCTGCTGGTCACCGTCGGCGTGGTGCTGGTCAGCAATATCGCGGTCAACCTGGCGCTGGTGCGGCTCAGTCCGCAGTCCCGGCGGCAGCTGCGGGCGGGAGCGGCGGCATGAGGACCCTGCGTCGGGCGTTGCGGCAGCGGTCGGCACAGATCGCCGTGGCCGTCATCGGACTGATAGCCGTGCTGGCGGTTTTCGGCGGACAGCTGGCCCCGCACGACCCGCTGGCTCAGGACCCGAACGCGGTCCTCGGCGGGCCGGGCGGTGCGCACTGGCTCGGCACCGATTACCTCGGCCGGGACGTACTCAGCCGACTGATCGCGGGAACCGGACGCTCGGTGGTCGGCGCGCTGGAGGCGGTCGGCCTCGGACTGCTGCTCGGCGTCGTGCCGGGACTGGCCTCGCTGTGGCTCGGGCGAGTCTACGAGTGGATCTCGCTGCGCGTGGTGGACGCCCTGATGACGCTGCCGTACGTGGTCTTCGCGGTCGCGGTCACCGGGGTGCTCGGCAACAGCCTGACCCCCGCGATGTTCGCGATCGGCGTGCTGCTGGCCCCGCGCTTCTTCCGGATCGCGCGGGCAGCGGCGCTGGGCCTGACCCGGGCCCAGTACGTCGAGGCGGCCGAGCTGTTCGGCGGCTCGCGGCGGTGGATCCTGCGCACCCACATCTGGGGCAAGGTGCTGCCGACGATCGCGGTCACCGCCGCGCAGGCGCTGGCCGCCGCGCTGCTGATCGTCTCCTCGCTGGCCTTCCTCGGCCTCGGCGTCGAGCCGCCCGCGCCGACCTGGGGCGAGCTGCTCAGCAGCGACCTGCAGTACCTGGCCCAGCAGCCCTGGGCGCCGCTGTTCCCCGGCCTGGTCATCATGATCACCGCCGGGGCGCTGAACACGCTGGCCGACGCGATCCGGGACGGCGACCCGTCCGCGATCTCCACGCCCTTCGTACCGACCGACCAGTCCACCTCCGCATCCGCGTCCGAGACCAAGGAGCAAGCCGATGACCTCGTCCCAGCTCTCTGACTCCCCCGCAGCCCACACCGCCGCTGTTACCGGTGACCTTCCCGTCCTGCGCGTGGACGGCCTGCGCGTGTCCGTCGGGGGCGGACATACCGAGGCCGTGCGCGGGGTCTCCTTCGAGGTCCGCCGTGGCGAGACGGTGGGCCTGGTCGGCGAGTCCGGCAGCGGCAAGAGCCTGACCTGCCGTGCGGTGCTCGGCCTGCTCGCCCCGGGCTGCGCGCGCACGAGCGGGCGGATCGAGCTCAACGGGACCGACCTCACGGCGCTGAAGCGGCGCCAGTGGGACGCGGTGCGCGGCGTCCGGATCGGCACGGTGTTCCAGGACCCCGCGTCGTATCTGAACCCGTCGATCCCGGTCGGCCGCCAGCTGGCCGAGACGCTGCGGGTGCACGAGGGCCTGGGCCGGGCGGCGGCACGCGCACGGGCGGTGGAGCTGTTCGCCTCGGTGGGCCTGCGCCGCCCGGAGTCGGTCTACCACCAGTACCCGCACGAGCTGTCCGGCGGCATGGCCCAGCGGGTGCTCATCGCCATCGCGATCAGCGCCGACCCGGACCTGCTGATCGCGGACGAGGCGACCAGCTCGCTGGACGTGCTGGTACAGGCCGAGGTGCTCGGGCTGCTGCGCCGGCTGACCGAGGAGCGCGGCCTGGCCCTGCTGCTGGTGACCCACGATCTGGCCGTCGTCGCCGAGGTCTGCGACCGGGTGCTGGTGTGCTACCGCGGCGAGCTGGTCGAGCAGGGCCCGACCGGGCAGGTCATCGCCTCGCCGCAGCACCCGCACACCCGTGCGCTGCTCGACGCCGCCTCGGTGTGGCAGCCGCGGGAAGCGGCGGCCGAGACAGCCGCTGAAGCAGAGCCCGAGCTCGTGGGGATCGCGCCATGAGCTCTGACGACCAGGGCCCGGGACTGCTGGAAATCAGCGGCCTGACGGTCTCGTACGGCGGCCGGCACGGCGCACGGGTGCTGTCCGACGTGGACCTCTCCGTGCGCCGCGGCGAGATCCTCGGGATCATCGGCGAGACCGGCTCCGGCAAGACCACGCTGGCCCGCGCGATCGTCGGGCTGGTCCCGGTGCGCTCCGGCCGGATCCGCTTCGAGGGCGAGGAGCTCTCCGCACTGCGCGGCCGGCGGCTGCGCGACTTCCGGCGCACCGGCAGGCTGCAGTTCGCCTTCCAGGACCCGCTGCGGGCCCTCGACCCGGACCTGTCCGTCGGCGCGATCGTCGGCGAGCCGCTGACCATCGCGGAGACAGTGGACCGGGCCGAGCGCACCGTCCGGATCGCCGAGGCGCTGCGTGCGGTGGGCCTGGACGAGGCATTGTCCGAGCGGCTGCCCGGCCAGCTGTCCGGCGGCCAGCGCCAGCGGGTGCTGCTGGCCCGCGCGCTGGTCACCCGGCCCGGTCTGTTGATCGCGGACGAGCCGGTCAGCGCGCTGGACGCGGCCAACCGCAACCACGTGCTGCGGCTGCTCGCCGACCTGCGCGACGCCTCGGGCACCACGATCGCCGTCATCTCGCACGACCTGCACTCGCTGGCCGGGATCGCGGACCGGGTCGCCGTGCTGCACCAGGGCCGGATCGCCGAGCACGGGCCGGTGCGCGAGGTGCTCGACCGTCCGCAGCACCCGTACACGATCCGGCTGGTCGCCGCCGCGCCCCGGCTGCGCCGCGAACGGCTCACCAGTGCGGCGACCGCCGCAGTCACCCCCGCAGTGCCCCAGACCACTGTCAACACGAACGCCGCCTGACCGACCTAAGGAGCAGGACCATGTCAGACCACGAAGGTTCCCCGGAGTTCATCGGCCTGGTCTCGACCCATCCGGGCAGCGAGGCCGAGGCCGCCGAGGTCGGCGGCGCGATCATCCAGGCGGACTATCTCAAGGCCCTGGCCGTCGCGCACGAGCAGTCCGGCTTCGACCGGGTGCTGATCGCGCACTCCTCCGCCTCGCCGGACGGGTTCACCGTCGCGGACCAGGTGCTGACGCACACCGAGCGGCTCGGCGTGCTGCTGGCGCACCGCCCCGGATTCGTCTCCCCGACCTACGCGGCGCGCAAGTACGCCACCCTCGACGCATTCCACCCGGGCCGGGTCGCCCTGCACACGATCACCGGCGGGGACGACAAGGAGCAGGCCCGGGACGGCGACCTGCTCGACAAGGAGACCCGTTACCGGCGCAGCGACGAGTTCCTCTCGATCGTGCGCAGCGAGTGGGAGTCCACCGCCCCGTTCGACTTCGACGGCGAGTTCTACACGGTCCGCGGCGGCTGGTCGGCGGTGCGCCCGACTGAGGGCGGCATCCCGATCTACTTCGGCGGGGCGTCGCAGGACGCGATCAGGGTCGGCGGCAAGCACGCGGACGTGTACGCGTTCTGGGGCGAGCCGCTGGCCGGGATCGCCGAGCGGATCGCCGAGGTGCGCGCCGCCGCCCGGCCGTACCAGCGCCGGCCGCGCTTCAGCGTGAGCCTGCGCCCGATCCCGGCCGCCACCGAGTCGGAGGCCTGGGCCAAGGCCGAGGAGATCCTGGAGCTGACCCGGGAGCGTTCCGGGCAGCTGCGCAAGTCTTGGGGCTGGGGCGGCGACAAGCGCGACTTCGCGGCGGCGCGCGGCTCGCAGCGGCTGCTGGAGTACGCGGCCAAGGGCGACGTGCACGACAAGCGGCTGTGGACGGCCGTGGCGAAGGAGACCGGGGCCGCGGGCAACTCCACCGCGCTGGTCGGCAGCTACGAGCAGGTGGCCGAGTCGCTGCTTGACTACGTCGCCCTCGGCGTCAGCACCCTGCTGATCCGCGGCTTCTACCCGCTGGAGGACGCGCGCGACTACGGCAACCTGGTCCGGCTGGTGCGCGAGCAGCACCAGGGCTCGCTGTCCGGCGCGGCTGTCTGACCCGCGAGTGACACTGAAGAGATGAACGAGCCGACGGCAGTGCCTCCGAAAACGTACCCCGCGCCGTCGATGGGGACCACATCCCCCACGACCTCGCACTGGGGTGCGTTCAGCGTGCGCACGGAGCCGGGCGGCGGGATCGCGGTGCTGCCGCATCCCGCCGACCCGGATCCGTCGCCACTGCTGGGCAACATCGCCGGGGCGCTGCGGCACGGCACCCGGGTGCTGCGTCCGGCGGTGCGGCGCGGCTGGCTCGAGCACGGCCCGGGGCCGACCGACCGGCGCGGGCGCGAGCCCTTCGTCGAGCTGGACTGGGACGAGGCACTGGACCTGCTGGCCGCGGAGCTGGACCGGGTGCGCGCCGAGCACGGGAACGAGGCGGTGTTCGGCGGCTCGTACGGCTGGGCCAGCGCGGGCCGCTTCCACCACGCGCAGAGCCAGCTGCACCGCTTCCTGAACTGCTACGGCGGCTTCACCACCTCGCGGGGCTCGTACAGCCTGGGCACCTCGGCCGTGCTGCTGCCGCACCTGGTCGGCGACGCGGACACGGTGCTGCGGTCCGGCTCGTCCTGGCCGACGATCATCGAGAACACCGAGCTGATCGTGGCCTTCGGCGGCATCCCGGGGAAGAACGTGTTCGTGACGCCCGGCGGGGTGACCCGGCACGTGACGCCGGGCGCGCTCGCCGAGTTGGCCGAGCATGGCGTGCAGGTCGCGCTGGTCAGTCCGTTGCAGGCCGACCTGCCGGACAGCCTCGACCGCACCTGGTACCCGATCGCGCCCGCGACCGACACGGCCCTGATGCTCGGGCTCGCGCACACGCTGCTGGCCGAAGGCCTGCACGACCGGGCGTTCGTGGATCGGTACACGGTCGGGTTCGAAGTATTCGAGAACTACCTGGTGGGTCGCGCCGACGGCGTGGCCAAGGACGCGGACTGGGCGGCGGCGATCTGCGGAATCGGCGCCGAGCGAATCAGGGACCTGGCACGTCGGATGGCACGCTCGCGCACGCTGGTCACGGTGACCTGGTCGCTGCAGCGGATCGAGCACGGCGAGCAGCCGGTGTGGGCCGGGCTGAACCTGGCCGCGCTGCTGGGCCAGATCGGCCTGCCAGGCGGCGGATTCGGGCACGGATACGGCTCGATGGGCGACGTCGGCGACTACGGCCCGAACGTGCGCACGCCGTACCTGCCGCAGGGCACGAATCCGGTGCGCACGTTCATCCCCGTGGCCCGGATCGCCGACATGCTGCTCAATCCGGGAACTGAATACGACTACGACGGCGCCCGCTATACGTACCCGGATATCCGCCTGGTCCACTGGGCCGGCGGGAATCCCTTCCACCACCACCAGGACCTCGGCAGGCTGCGTACCGCGTTCGGCCGCCCGGACACGATCGTGGTGCACGAGCCGTACTGGACCGCGAGCGCCCGGCACGCCGACTTCGTGCTGCCCTGCACGACCACGCTGGAACGCGAGGACTATGGCAGCGGCCGCCGCGACACCCATCTGATCGCGATGCACCGGGCCGTCGATCCGGTCGGCGAGGCCCGCGACGACTACGCGATCCTGGCCGATCTGGCCGCCCGCCTAGGATTCGGCGAGGCGTTCACCGAGGGGCGTACCGCGCGTCAGTGGCTTGAGCACCTCTACGCCGGCTGGCGGGAGCGGCTGCTCGCCGACGGACACAAGGTGCCGAGCTTCGCTCAGTTCTGGGAGAGCGGGCAGTACGAGCTGCCGCCGGGGCCGCGCCGCTGGACCCTGTTCGAGCGGTTCCGGGCCGACCCGGACGGCGCGCCGCTGGGCACGCCGAGCGGCCGGATCGAGCTGGCCTCGGAGACGGTGCGCGGCTTCGGGTATCCGGACTGCCCCGGCCACCCGGTGTGGCTGGAGCCGCGCGACTGGCTCGGCTCTCCGGACGCGGCGCGCTTCCCGCTGCTGCTGATCGCGAACCAGCCCTCGACCAGGCTGCACAGCCAGCTCGACATGGGCGCGGTGAGCCGGGCGGCGAAGGTGGCCGGGCGCGAGGCGGTCCGGATCCATCCGTTGGATGCGGCCGAACGGGGGATCGCGGACGGCGATGTGGTGCGGATCTTCAACGACCGCGGCGGGTGCCTGGCCGGGGCGGTGCTCGCCGACGGCGTCCGCCCCGGGGTTGTGCAATTGCCCACAGGCGCGTGGTTCGACCCCCTCGACGGGCAGGAAGGGGACGTGGAGGGCCGCGGGAGCCCGGCGGCGGGCCCGGACCGGGTGCTGTGCGTGCACGGCAACCCCAACGTCCTGACCGCCGACGTGCCCAGCTCCCGGCTGTCGCAGGGCTGCACCGGCCAGCACGCGCTGGTCCAGGTGGAGCGCTACGCCGGGGACCCTCCACCGGTCACCGTGACCGCCCCGCCCGTCCTGCTCCGGAAGGAAGCGCTTGTGACAGCCAAGGCCCAGACCCCGGTACGCCGGCTGCCGCCGCCCGCCCTCGACCGGCTGCCCGAGGTGGCCGCCCGGATCGCCGAGCGGGCCGGGCAGCACGACCGCGAGGCCTCGTTCCCGTTCGAGGGCGTCGACGAGGTGCACCGCGCCGGGCTGCTGACCGCCACCGTCGCCGAGCGCTACGGCGGCCCCGGCACCGGGCTGGCCGGGACCGTGGAGATCCTGCGGGCCCTCGGCGCGGCCGACCCCTCGGTCGCCCTGGTCACCGCGATGACCCTGTTCACGCACGCGGCCCAGGCCGCCGGCGGCCAGTGGCCGGAGCGCCACTACGAACAGCTGCTGGACGACTCGGCCGAGGGCCCGGCCCTGGTCAACTCGCTGCGGGTCGAGCCCGATCTGGGCACCCCGGCCCGCGGCGGGCTGCCCGCCACGATCGCCCGCGCGGACGGCGACGGGTGGGCGCTGACCGGGCACAAGATCTTCTCGACCGGCTCGGTCGGCCTGCGCTGGATGATCGTGTGGGGCCGTACCGACGAGGACCCGCCGCGGGTCGGCGGCTTCCTGGTGCGCACCGACCCGGACGCGCCGCACCCGGCCCGGGGCATCACCATCGAGCCCACCTGGGACCACCTCGGCCTGCGGGCCAGCCGCAGCGACGACGTGTTCTTCGACGGGGTGCGGATCCCGCGCGACGCGACCACGACGCTGCTCGAACCGGGCGCGACGGACCCGCGCCGCGACCCCGGCGTGGCCGCCTGGAACGCGCTCGGTCTGACCGCGCTCTACCTCGGCGTCGCGCAGGCCGCGCGGGACTGGCTGGTGCGGTTCCTGCACGAGCGCACCCCGTCCGCGCTGGGCAAGCCGCTGGCCGCGCTGCCCCGCTTCCAGAACGAGGTCGGCGAGATCGAGGCGCTGTTGCTCACGGCCGCCGACCTGGTCACCGGCCTGGCGCTGCGCATCGACGCCGGCGATCCGGAGGCCGCCAAGCGGGCCGGGGCGGCGAAGCTGATCGGCACCCGCGCCGCGATCGGCGCGGTGGAGCGGTCGGTCGCGCTGATCGGCAACAACGCCCTGACCCGCCGCAACCCGCTGGAACGGCACCTGCGCGACGTGCTGTGCTCCCGCGTGCACACCCCGCAGGACGACTCGATCGTCACCGCACTCGGCCTGGCCGCTCTCGCGCGCTGATCCGGCCCCGTACCCCGGCCGCTCTCACAGAACGGAACCCTCCCATGCCCGTCGAGTTCATCGGCATGATCGCCACCAAGCACGGTTCGGAGTCCCTGCGCACCGCGGGGCCGATCGTCGATCCCGCATTCACCCGCCGGTTCGCCCGCGCCCACGAGGACGGCGGCTTCGACCGGGCCCTGATCGGCTACGGCTCCGGATTCCCGGACGGCCTGCAGGTCGCGGCGTACGCGGCGGCGCACACCGAGCGGCTGGGCCTGCTGATCGCGCACCGGCCCGGCTTCACGGCCCCGACCCTGGCCGCCCGCCAGTTCGCCACCCTGGACCAGTTCAGCGGCGGACGCGTCGCAGTGCACACCATCACCGGTGGCAGCGACACCGAGCAGCGCCGGGACGGCGACTACCTCGACCACGACGAGCGGTACGCGCGCACCGACGAGTACCTCGGCATCCTGCGAAAGACCTGGGAGTCCGAGGAGCCCTTCGACCACGAGGGGCGGCACTACAAGTTCGAGGGCCACTACGCCGAGGTCAGGCCGGCGCACCGGATCCCGCTGTACTTCGGCGGCTCGTCGCAGGCGGCTTATACGGTCGGCGGGCGGCACGCGGACACCTTCGCGCTGTGGGGCGAGCCGCTGGCCGAGACGGCGCAGCAGATCGCCTCCGTGCGCGCGGCGGCCGAGGCGGCCGGGCGCGGGGTGCCGCCGGGCATCTCGGTGTCCTTCCGCCCGATCCTCGGCGCGACCGAGGAGCTGGCCTGGGAGCGGGCCGAGCGGATCCTGGCCGCGATCAAGGGCGGCGGCGACGGCTCGGCGTTCTGGTCGGCCAAGCGGCCCGCCTGGCGCACCCCGGGCCAGGCCCCGGAGAACGTCGGCTCGCAGCGGCTGCTGGCGGCGGCCGAGAAGGGCGACCGGCACGACCGCGCGCTGTGGACCGCCCCGGCGAAGGCCACCGGCGCGGGCGGCAACTCGACCGCGCTGGTCGGCACTCCGGAGACGGTCGCGCAGGCGCTGCTGGACTACGTGGACCTCGGCGTGACGACGATTCTGATCCGCGGCTACGACCCGCTGGACGACGCGATCGACTACGGCCGCCACCTGCTGCCGCTGGTCCGGGAAGAGGTCGCGCGCCGGGACGCCGAGGCCGTGCGGTCCGGAACTGGTACTGACGCCGGCGCAGCGACGGGCGAACTGGTCGGCGGGAACGTCCGGTGACCCACACCCATGAGCAGCCAACACGTCCGCCTGAAACGGACAGCGTGACCATTCGTTCCTGGCCGGCCCCGGACGGCCTCCGTACCCGCGGCACGATCATCGTGCTGCCCGGTCGCGGCGAGCACGGCGGCGTGTACGAACGCTTCGGCCGCCGCCTGTCCGCGGACGCCTATGCGGTGCACGCCCTCGACGCCCCAGCGAACGACGACCCGGACGCACTCGCCGCGCTCGTCCGCGAGATCAGCGCCGAGGCCACCGCTCCCGTCGTCCTCGCCGGTTCCGATACCGGCGCGCTGCACGTCCTCGCATTGGCCGCCAGATTCGATGCGGACCTGAGCGTGGACGGCCTCATCCTCGCCGCGCTCCCCCAGTCCGAAGCCACCATCGCATCCGATGATTCCGATGACTGGGAGTGGGAACTCGAGGCACGCACCACCTGCCCGGCGCACCGCGCCCGCCTGACCGAGGACAAGAGCTTCGTGCGGGGCAGCCTGTCCGAGCCGGTCCCCGCCACCCTCGCCGCCGTGCTGTCCGGCTCCGCCCTCGAACTGCTCAAGACCCCGGCGCTGATCCTGCACGGCGGCTCGGACCCGGTCGCCCCGGTCGGCCACGCCCGCGACCTGGCCGCCCGGCTGCCGCGCGCCGAACTGGCCGTCGTCGACTCCGCGCCGCACGACGTGCTGAACGACGCGACGCACCGCACCGTCGCCGCCCAGGTCGTCCAGTGGCTGGAGCGCCTGCGCAACGGTCCGGAACTCACGCCTCTGATCACCGTCACCGCCGATGAACAGCTGGGCATCCGGTGACGACTGCCGAGCCCGGTGCGCGGGGACCGGTGCGGGTGCACTGGTTCCTGCCCACCTCGGGCGACGGGCGCGAGGTGATCGGCTGGGTGCATTCGAGTATCGCGACCGACGATCCGCGGGCGGTCGGGCGCGCGCCGGACATCGGGTACCTGGCCGCGGTGGCCCAGGCCGCCGAGCGGTTCGGCTTCGAGTCCGTACTCACTCCGACCGGCACCTGGTGCGAGGACGCCTGGGTGGTCACCGCGGCGCTGACCCAGCTGACCAGCCGGCTCAAGTTCATCGTGGCCTTCCGGCCCGACTCGGTCGCGCCGACCCTGGCCGCGCAGATGGCCGCGACCTACCAGCGGGTCTCCGGCGGCAGGCTGCTGCTCAACGTGGTCAACGGGGGCGACGACGAGGAGCAGCGCCGCTTCGGCGACTGGCTGGAGCACGACCGGCGCTACGCCCGCACCGACGAGTTCCTCAGCATCCTGCGGGGCGCGTGGTCGGGCACGGCGCACGACCACGAAGGCGAGTACTACCGGGTGGCCGGGGCCACGGTCGGCCGGGTGCCCGACCCGCTGCCCGAGATCTTCCTCGGCGGCGCCTCCCAGGCCGCCGCCGAGGTCTCCGCCCGGCACGCCGACGTGCACCTGGCCTGGGGCGAGCCGCCGCCCGCCCTGGCCGAGCAGCTCGCCCCGGTGCGCAAGCTGGCCGCCGACGCCGGCCGCGAGGTCCGCTACGGCGTCCGGCTGCACGTCATCGCCCGGGACACCGCGGCCGAGGCCTGGGCCGAGGCGGACCGGCTGCTCGCGGCGATGGATCCGCAGGCGATCGCCGTCGCGCAGGAGCGGTTCAGCCGCTCGGTGTCGGTCGGGCAGCGGCGGATGGCCTCGCTGCACGGCGGGCGCACCGACCGGCTGGAGATCTACCCGAACGTCTGGGCCGGATTCGGGCTGCTGCGCCGGCACGCGGGCACCGCGCTGGTCGGCAGCCACGAGCAGGTGGCCGAGCGGATCGAGGAGTACCACGCGCTGGGCGTGGACCACTTCATCCTGTCCGGCCAGCCGCACCTGGAGGAGGCGTACCGGGTCGGCGAGGGCGTGCTGCCCCTGCTCCGTCGCAGGGGCCTGATTTAACCGCTGACTTCACCCGGCCCGCTCATCCCGGGTACTGGGACATCACCCAGTAGGCGAACTCGTTCACCCCGCGCGAGCGCGCCAGCCGCTGCTTGATCTCCGGGTTCGGATACACGGGCCTCTGCACCGTCTGGCGCAGCTCCTCCTCGATCGAGGTCAGCGAGTACAGCACGCCCAGCGCCCGCCAGCCCAGCAGCGCCGCGCCCATCGCGGAGCCGGCGGTCGTGCGCGGGAGGTAGAGCGGCAGGTCGAGCGCGGAGGCGAGCACGTCGGCCCACAGCGGGGCGCGCAGCGCTCCCCCGGTGGCCACCACCCTGTCTATCGTCGCGCCGGTCGCCAGGACGCTGTCGCGCACCATCGCGAACTGCTGGGCGACCCCGTCGACGAACGCGCGGGTGATCTGCTCCGGACCGTGCTCGCGGCGCAGGCCGAGCAGTGCGCCGCGTGGGTCGGGGTCCCAGTACGGGGCGCGCTCCGGCAACAAGTACGGCAATGCCACCGGGCCGTCCGACATGGGCGGCAACGCCGCCGCGCGCGCCAGCAACGCCGCCACGTCACCGTCCCCGAAGGTGTCGGCCGCCCATTGCGCGACCAGCCCGCCGTTGCTGATCGCGCCGCCGACCACCCACAGGTCGTCGGCGAGCGCGTAGCAGAACGCCCGGGAGCCCTCGTCGACGGCCGGGCCGCGCCGGGCCACCCGCAGCGCCCCGCTGGTGCCGAGCGAGAGCGCCGCGACGCCCGGAGTCACCGCGCCGACCCCGAGGTTCGCCAACGGCCCGTCCCCCGCCCCGGCAATCACCGGCAACCCCGCACGAACCCCGATCGAGGCGGCAACGTGCGCCGACAACAGCAGCGGCACCGTCGGCTCCACCAGCTCCGGCAACCGGGTCTCATCGATCCCGGCGACGGCCAACGCCGGGGCGTACCAGCCCAGCTTGTGGATATCGAGCAGCCCGGTCGCCGACGCGCAGGAGATGTCCATGACCAGCTGCCCGGTGAAGCGGCGCAGGATGTAGTCCTTCAGTCCGCACCACCAGACGGCGGAGCGGTGCAGCTCCGGCTGGTGCTCCCGGAACCAGGCGATCTTGACCATCGGGGACATCGGGTGCACCGGAGTGCCGGTCGCCGCGTGCAGTTCGCGGTGCAGCCGGCCGTCGTCCTCGGCACGCAGCCGCCGGGCCGTCTCGGCCGCCCGGCCATCCGCCCAACTCAACGCCGGAGTCAGCGGCGCGAACCGGGCATCGAGCGCGAGCACCGTGTGCATCGCCGCACTGAACGACAGCGCCGCGATCTCGAGCCGCTCGTCCATGCACTGGCTCACGCAGTCGCGCAGCGCGGTGATCGCGGCGAGCATGACCTGCTCCGGGTCGTGCACCGCCACGTCCCGCAGCCCGCCGGCCAGCGGGTATCCGCGTTCCACCCCGGCCCGGACGACACCCTCCCGATCGACGGCGAGCACCTTCGTCGCCGTCGTGCCCAGGTCCACCGCCAGCACGACTGATCGCGGCTTCGCATCCGCGTCCGCGCCGTGCACCGTACCCGTGCCCAAATCAGCCTCCACCATCGCCGGGTGCGAGCCCGCGGCCCGTATCCGGGCCGCAGCCGATCTCACGTGTGGAAGTACCTGCGGGTTCGGTTCGGCGAACGTTTGATCGGCCGGGCCGCGCAGATCACTCGGACGGCGGGACCGCCATCGTCAAACCAGCGCCGTCAACCCAGCCGTCAAACCAGCACCGTCAGACCACCGCGGTCAGGCCGCCGTCGACCGTGATCACCTGCCCGTTGACAAAGTCCGAGGCCGGGGCGGCGAGCCAGATCAGCGTGCCGACCAGGTCCTCGACCCGGGCCCAGCGCGCGGCCGGGGTGCGGCCGGCGATCCACAGGCTGAACGCCGGGTCCTCCACCAGCGGCCGAGTCAGCTCGGTGATCACGTACCCCGGGGCGAGGCCGTTGACCGTGATCCCGTGCGACGCCCACTCGGCGCACATCGACTTGGTCAGCATGCTCAATCCGCCCTTGGACGCCGCGTACGCCGCGATCCCCGGGCGGGCCAGCGTGCTCTGCACCGAACAGACGTTGACGATCTTGCCGTATCCGCGCTCGATCATGCCCGGGGCCACCGCCTGGGCGACCAGGAAGGCGCCGGTCAGGTTCACGTCCAGCACCCGCCGGAAGACCTCCGGACTGACCTCGGTGATCGGCTCGCGGTGCTGGATCCCGGTGTTGTTGACCAGGATGTCCACCGGCCCGAGCTCCGCGCGCACCCGGCCGACCGCCGCACGCACCGCACCGGCGTCGGTGACGTCGAAGACCGACGCGTGCACGACGGCGCCGGTCTCCTCGGCCAGCCGGTCGCGGGCGGCCAGCAACCGCGGCTCGTCGCGGCCGTTCAGGACCACTTCCGCCCCGGCCCGCGCCAGCCCCTCCGCGAGCACCGCGCCGATGCCGCGCCCGGAGCCGGTGACCAGCGCCCGCCGCCCGGCGAGGTCGAACAGACTCTTGATGTCGAGGGGCATCTCAGACGCCCCGTCAGCGCACCGCGGCCACGTCGGTCCCCGCGCCCACGCCGGGCGCCACCACGGCGGAGTCCGGAGTCTGCCCCGAGGCCAGCGGAGAGCGCGAAAGTTCCACGTACCCGAACACGATCGCGCCCAGGCCCAGCAGTTCGGGCACCAACCACCAGTCCAGGCGCAGGTTCTCCGAGAACAGCAGGCACCCGTAACACACGCTGATCAGCGCGTCGCCGATGGTCAGCATCGGCTGGGAGGCGACCAGGGTGCCCGCCTGCAGCGCGTTCTGCAGCAGGAACAGCGAACCGACCCCGGCGGCGGCGGTCGCGTAGAGCTGCCAGGTGGCGAAGAACGTGCCCGCACCGTGCGTCAGCGCGGACATGGCCTGCTTCATCAGCGCGGCGGTCAGCGCGTATCCGCAGGCGGCGGCCAGTCCGAGCAGCGCGGCCCGCGGCTCGCCCCGCACCCGCAGCGCCGCGGCCAGCAGCGCCGCCTCGAACCCGCCGGTGGCGATGAGCGCGAGCACCCACAGCTGGCCGGACGACCGGTCGACTCCCCCGGACGGAGCAGCGGCGGCCAGGGCCACCCCGAGCCCCACGGTCACCGCCGCGACCGCGCCCCAGGTCCGCCGCGGCAGCCGGTGCCGCCACATGATCCCGGCGATCAGCAGGGCGAGCGGCAGTTCGATGATGAAGATCGGCTGCACCAGCGCGACCGGACCGGTGGCCAGCGCGGTGGCCTGGAACAGCGCCGCCGCCCCGACCATGGCGATCCCGGCCAGCCAGACCTTGCGGCGCACCAGGTAGGCGAACAGCGAGAGCCGGAACGCCCCGTCTGCGGGCGCCTCGACGGCGGCCCTGCGCTGCAGAACAGCAGCCATGGCATTGCTGAATGCCGTCAGCACCGCGAACACGACACAGATCATCACAAAAGTCAGCTTCCCGCTCTGCTGCCCCCGACACTCCCAGCAACGCCCTTTGCCGCAAACGAACGATTGTCGGAGAAATATTGTTCCCTGGTGGGACTGGCGGGCCACGTGTGCCGACTCCAGCTCCCGAAGCCGGTGCGCCGTGCTCCAGTCTCTCCCCCCGGAGCGTTCCGTGCTTCCTCCTTTTCCGAGGACTTCGGCACTCCAGGCTCAGCACGCCACGCAGCGCAGTACCCCGGCCCGCCCCGCCGCGCACCTCGCTGCGCAGCGCAGTGCTCCCCGGCGGGGATCAAGCCGGCCGAGTACGGCCTGTCATTCTCGGCCTGGAGCCTGTCGAAGCTCGCAGAGTTCCTGGTCGCCGAAGGGGTGGTCGACGACAGCAGCAACGAGGGGCTTCGGGTTCTGCTCCGCGAGGAAGGCGTCACCTTTCAACGCTTGAAGACCTGGAAAGGCTCGACCGACCCCGGGTTCGCGGCCGAGAAGGCCCGGATCGAGCGGCTGCGCGCGACGCACCACCGCACCCACCAGGAGCAGGGCAGCATGATCCGCCCCTACGTCACCTGGCGAAACCACCACGCGGACGACCTCAGCCTGCGTCGCATCGTTCACCGAGCGAACGCCGCGTGAATCAGGAGGTGATCCCCTCGTCCGCCGAGTTCCATACCCGCACGCAGTCGCGCGGGCACCGCACCCGAGCAACTGCACTGCCAAACTCCCGGTATCCGCAGCGCTTGAAGGATGGAGCCCTATGCCTTCACGACGTCGAAGGCCGCCTTTCCGCTTCGAGCGCCGTCGAAACGGACTGAGTCCCCCTGTACCACGCCGCTACTGGCCGGAAGTTTGAAGGCGTATTCCTTGCCATCCGCGTCCGTGATCTCGCCCCAGATGAAGTCGTCCCGCGGTATCACCAGCGACACCGTGCCGGTCAGCTTCTCCTGGTCCGGGTCACTGCCGAGTTCGACGACGGCGTTGATCTTGCTGATAGCGGCGTTCAACGCCGCTTCCTCCTCAGTGTCATCCTCGATGAACAACACGGATGTGCAAGAGACCCAGAACAGCTCCGTGCCGCCGTAGTGGCGCAGCAGTCCGTCGCAGTCGTGCGTCCATCCCACCGCGACCTGCTGCGGGTCTGTCGGGCAGGTGCCGGAGATGACCTCGCCCTCGGGGCCGAGTCGCAACGCGGTGCCCGTGCACAGCTGCACCGGGTCAGCGTAGTTGTAGCCGGGAACAATGAGCTGGTGGCCGTTGAAGTTCGCCACGTCGACGATGCCGTCCTCGCACAGCTTCACCCAGACGTCATCGTGTGCAAGCGAGAGGTTGTAGGTCACATTCGTGGCGTCCAGCGCCGGCCATGGCGCTGTGAGCAGGGGCCAGATGTCCGCGAGTACCGCGCGCGTGAGTGACAGCGTCTGTCCGATGTCGGAGTAGAACTGCAAGGTAGTGCCCTGCGGGATGGCGCAGATCTCGAGGCTCGTCACTGCGGGATCGACCACCAGGGCGCCGTGGCCAAGAAGTAGGATGCCCATGCTCACGTCCTTGCCGGTCGGGCGAAGCTGCTCGTAGTTGAACCGAGACCAGTAGTGCGCGGGAAGAGATATCTGCCCGAAAGGGTGGCTTTGAACGCACATGCGGTTGCGCATTCGGCCGTGAACGCCGCCCTCGTATAACGGCTCCGCTACGCAAACTCGCCGACGACGCCCTCAGCCCCCATGGCGACGACCAGAACCCGGCCACCAGGCCGCCCGGCCAGACAGATCCAACAGGGCGAATCAGCCCTCGACGCGGTACTCCGGCGCGTACCGCTGCCACGGCCGCGCGGTCTCCAGCTGCGCGGCCAGTTCCAGCAGCAGCCGCTCGCCGCCCGGCCGCGCGACGAGCTGCACGCCCAGCGGCGTGCCCAGCGCGTCGTGCACGCCGGCCGGGACGTTCATGGCCGGCCAGCCCGCGAGGTTCCAGGCCCCGAACAGCGAGGCCGCCATGACGCTGAGATAGGTGTTCACGATCGCGCCGCGGTCGCCGTAGCGCCGGGCCGGCGGCGGGACGGTCGCCAGCGACGGGAGTACGAGCACGTCGATCTCGCCGAAGAAGTCGTCCGCCGCCCCGTCGCGCCAGCGCCCGCGCACGCCGCCCCCGCCGGCGTGCAGCGTCTCCAGCACCCGCCCGGTCGCCGCCATCCGCCGGGTGCGCCGGTCCAGCCTGGCCCGGTCGAGGCCGAGCGCGTCCTTGTACGCGCACGAATACCAGGTGCGCAGGGTGCCCGGCCCGAGCCAGGCCGGATAGCGCGCCGTGTGCGGGCCGACCCGGTGGCCCAGGCCCTCCAGCAGTTCGCCGGCCTCGACCGTCACTGCAACGCTGCGCGGATCGACCGGCAGGCCGGTCAGAGCGGAGCGCACCGACAGGCCGATCCGCAGCGTGCCCGGGTCGTCGAGCCGTGCCAGGCCCGGGTCGTCCGCCATGACGGACAGCCCGAGAGCGGCGTCGTGCACGGTGGTGGCCAGCGGCCCGTTCTCGGACAGCCCGTACCAGGAAGGTTCGCCGCTGATCGACGGCGGGACCATCCCGGCGCCGGGCTTGATCCCGACCAGCCCGCAGCAGGCCGCCGGGATCCGGATCGAGCCGAGGCCGTCGTTGCCGTGCGCGAGCGGGACCAGCGCGGCCGAGACCGCCGCCGCGCTGCCGCCGGAGGAGCCGCCGGGCGTGCGGTCGCGGTTCCAGGGGTTGCGGGCGATGCCGTAGACGCTGTCCGACATGGGCATCAGGCACAGCTCAGGCACGTTCGTGACGCCCACCACGACCGCCCCGGCCGCACGCAGCCGCGCCACCACCGGGTGGTCGGTGTCGTTGACCGTCTCCGGATAGGCCGCCGAGCCGTTGCGCAGCTGCTCGCCGGCCACCTCGACGTTGTCCTTGACCGCGACCGGGACCCCGGCCAGCGGCAGGCCGGCCAGGTCCGGGCGGGCGGCGAGCGCGTCGGCCTCGGCCAGCGCCTCGTCCCGCCGGACCCGGCGGAAGGCGGCCAGCTGCGGATTGAGCCGTTCGATCCGGTCGAGGTGCTGCTGAACGACGGTGCGCGGCTCGGCTGCGCCCGTGCGCACCGCCTCGGCTATCTGCGCGGCGTCGCGGCCGATCCAGGTGTCCACGTTCGTAGGCTCGGGCACCGGCGGCGCGCCGTCAACAGGTGGGCTCGGGCCCCGGACAGCCGGCCCGCTCCCGCTTTCATGACCCGTCACGCGCCGTCCCAGCTCGGACCGGCGGCGCGGCCCGCGCGCTGGACAGATCGATTTCTTCGATTCTATGCCGTGGGTTGGCAACGACGCCCGCGACGAAGGGACCGCGCCATGCGCCGACTCAGGATTCGTACAGCATGGCTGGCCGCCGCGATCCTCACCGCGGCGCTGCCGACCGGCCTGGCCGCGGCCCCCGCGCGGGCCGCGACGCTGACCGACGCGGTGACCGTCAACGGCACGGCCGGGCTCGGCACCATCCCGTCCGGAGCGATCGGCCTGAACACGGCGGTCTACGACAGCTACATGAACGACACGCCGATCCCGGGTCTGGTCAAGGCCGCCGGGATCAATGCCCTGCGCTACCCGGGCGGATCGTACTCCGACATCTACAACTGGCAGACGAACGTGGCCCAGGGCGGCTACGACGCGCCGAACACCGGCTTCAGCAACTTCATGGCCACCGCGCAGTCGGCCGCGGCCAAGCCGATCATCACGGTGAACTACGGCACCGGCACCCCGGCGCTGGCCGCCGCCTGGGTGCAGAACGCGAACGTCACCAACAACTACGGCATCTCCTACTGGGAGGTCGGCAACGAGGTCTACGGCAACGGCACGTACGGCGCGAACTGGGAGACGGACGGCCACTGCCAGACCTCCTCGGGCACCCCGGTCTCGATCGGCAGCGAGCCCGCGCAGACCTACGGCTGCGGCCCGGCCACGTATGCGGGCAATGTGCTGAGTTACATCTCGGCGATGAAGGCGGCCAGCCCGAGCGTGCACGTGTGCGCGATCCTGACCACGCCGGGCTTCTGGCCGGACAACGTCACCAACGCGACCACCAGCCCGCAGTCCTGGAACCAGACCGTGCTGACCGCGCTCGGCTCGAAGACCGACTGCGTCATCGTGCACTACTACCCCGGTGGCTCGACCACGGCCGGCATGCTCACCGACCCGACCGCCATCGCCGGCGTCGTCTCCACCCTGCACTCCGAGATCAGCCAGTACGCCGGGGTGAACGCGGCGAACGTGCCGATCCTGGTGACCGAGACCAACTCCACCCTCGCCATGGACACCCAGCCCGGCGCGCTGTTCGGCGCCGACATGTACATGTCCTGGCTGGAGAACGGCGTCGTCAACGTCGACTGGTGGAACGAGCACAACGGACCCGGCACCCCGAGCACCGTCAACGGCGCACAGGACTACGGTGACCAGGGAATCTTCTCGACCGGCGCGAACAGCAGCGGGGTCACCGAGCCGGCCGTGGAGACCCCGTTCGCGCCCTACTACGGCATCGAGATGCTCTCCAAGCTGGGCGCGCCCGGCGACACGATGGTCAACAGCAGCTCGTCCAACGCGCTGGTCCGGGTACACGCGGTCCGCAGGGCAGGCGGCAATCTGGACCTGCTGATCGACAACGAGGACCCGGGCAACTCGTACACGGTCAACCTGACGTACAACGGCTTCACCCCCTCCGGTAGCCCGACCGTCTACACCTTCGCCAACAACGGGAACTCGATCACCAGCGCGACGCAGAGCTCTACGTCGTCGGTGACCGTCGCCCCGTACACCCTCACCGTCGTGCAGGTCCCCGGCAGCGGCGGCACCGGCGTGACGGCCCCGGGCGCTCCCGGCCAGCCGGTGGTCTCGAACCTGAGCTCCAGCACGTCGGGCAACACCTCCGGCACCGCCACGCTGACCTGGCCGGCCGCCACCGCCGGAACGTACCCGGTCGCGAACTACCAGGTGTACCAGCAGACGAGCGGCGGTGGCAGCACCCTGATCTCGACCACGACCGGCACCACCCTCAACCTCAGCGGCCTGACGATCGGGTCGAGCTACACGTACGACGTCGTCGCGGTCGACAGCCACGCCAACCCGTCGCTGCCGTCCCCACCGGCGACGTTCACCGTGCCGCCGCCCTCCAACGCGGGCTGCGCCGTGCACTACGCGGTCAGCAGTTCCTGGCCGGGCGGCTTCGGCGCGAGCATCACGTTGACCAATAAAGCTGCGACCGCCATCAACGGCTGGACGCTGACCTTCACCTGGCCGGCAGCGGGCGAGGCGGTGCAGAGCGGCTGGAACGGCACGTGGACGCAGAGCGGCCTGGCGGTCACCGTCGCGAGCGCGTCGTGGAACGCCACGATCGCAGCCAACGGCGGCACGGCGAGCCTCGGCTTCAACGGCACCGACACGGGATTGGCCCCTGCACCGACAGCCTTCTACATCAACAACACCATCTGCTCGAACAACTGACCGCCTGGCCACCCGCCCCCGACCGCCGCGCCGTCCACACCCTCAACGGCGCGGCGGTCACTCCACCCCGGACTCCGCCGTCTCCTTGAGCCAGCGCAGGCGCCGGTCCCACGCCGCGGCCAGGTCCGCCATCCAGGACGCGGCCAGCCGCAGGCCCTCCGGCCGGACCTGGAACAGCACCTCCCGGCCGACCCGCCGGCCCGCGACCAGCCCGGCCTCGTCCAGGACCGCGAGGTGCTTCACCACGGCCTGCCGGGAGACGGGCGTCGACCGGGCGATCGTCGTGGCGCTGCACTCGCGCCGGCCGCCGAGCACCTCGAGGACGAGCCGCCGGGTCGGGTCCGCCAGCGCCGCCAGTATCCGGTCGACCTGCACCGCACCGTCAGCACCCGTAGCCGCGCCCGTATCCGCGCCCGCCCCGGCGCCCGCCACCGGCCCCGCAGTCATTCCCGCCGTCATTCCCGCGGAGCCCCTTCCGCCCGCTCCTTCAGGCCGGCCAGCTCCATCCCCCAGCCCTCGGTGTTGGCATCGAACCCGGCCTTGCGCTCGGCCTCGGTCGCGTCGAGCGCGGCGAATCCGGTCTCCACCACCGTCACCGTCACGCCCTGCCCCGGCTCCTTCTGCGCGACCGTGAACTCGATCAGCGTGGTCTTGCCGGGGGCCAGCTCCTCGCCGGGGAACTGGCTGGCCCAGCGGAACGCGGCGTAGGTCCGCGGCTCGATCCGGACCACCTCGACGGCGAAGCGGCCCCACTTCGCGCTCTCCCGGACGGTCTGGTGCCCGGGCGTGCGGTCCACCGGCGCCTCGACCTCCGTCGGAACCCACCAACCGGGGCGGGTGACCAGGTCCCACACGCGCTCCAGCGTCGCGTTGATCACGATTCGCTGCTCGATCCGGTCGTTGCCCGCGTCCATAACCCTGCCTCTTCAGTCGAGATTCCGATATCCATCCGCAACCCCAGGATTGCACCTCACCACTCCACGCGCAACCCGGCGGTAGCATCTACTCATGCCATCGGTACTGATCCTCAACGGCCCGAACCTGAATCTGCTGGGCACCCGCGAGCCCGCGGTCTACGGCGCGCACTCCCTCGCCGACGTCGAGGCGCTGTGCCACCAGACCGCCGCGGCGCTCGGCCTCGACGCCGACACGCGCCAGTCCAATCACGAGGGCCAGCTGATCGACTGGATCCAGAAGGCGGGGGCCGAACAGCAGGCCGGGCACCTGATCGGTGCGGTACTGAACGCGGGTGCGTATACGCACACGTCGGTGGCCTTACACGACGCGATCAAGGGCGTCGGCCTGCGGGTCGTCGAGCTGCACATCTCCAACGTGCACAGCCGCGAGATGTTCCGGCAGCACTCGTACATCTCCCCCGTGGCCGCCGGCATCATCGTCGGATTCGGCATCGAGGGGTACCCGCTGGCCATCCAGGGCCTGCACCGGCTCGCGGGTCAGCGGTAGGCGGCCTGCCCGGTGAGCGCCTGGCCGACGACGAGGGTGTGGATCTCCTCGGTGCCCTCGTAGGTGAGCACTGATTCGAGGTTGTTGGCGTGGCGCAGCGGCGAGTAGTCGAGCGAGACGCCGTTGGCACCGAGGATGGTGCGGCACTCGCGGGCGATCGCGATGGCCTGGCGGACGTTGTTCAGCTTGCCGACGCTCACCTGCTCGGGACGCAGGGCGCCGCGCTCCTTGAGCCGGCCGAGGTGCAGGGCCAGCAGCATCGCGGTGTTCAGCGCCACGGCCATGTCGGCGAGCTTCTTCTGGGTGAGCTGGAAGGCGCTGATCGGCTTGCCGAACTGGGTGCGCTGGTCGGCGTAGGCGAGCGCGGTCTGGAGGCAGTCGCGGGCCGCACCGACCGCGCCGAACAGGATGCCGAAGCGGGCCTCGTTCAGGCAGCCCAGCGGCGCGCCGAGGCCGCGGGCCTCGGGCAGTTGCGCGGCGGCCGGGAGGCGCACGTCGGTGAAGGCCAGCGCGGAGGTGACGGAGGCGCGCAGGGACTGCTTGTGCTCGATGTCGGTCGTGGTGAAGCCGGGGGTGCCGCGCGGGACGAGGAAGCCGCGGATGCCGTCGTCGGTGGCGGCCCAGACGGTGGCCACGTCCGCGATGCCGCCGTTGGTGATCCACAGCTTCGAGCCGTTGAGGATCCAGTCGGCGCCGTCACGGGTCGCCCTGGTGCGCATGTTCGCCGGATCGGAGCCGAAGTCGGGCTCGGTCAGCCCGAAGCAGCCGATCGCGGTGCCGGCGGCGAGCTGCGGCAGCCACTGCTGCTTCTGCTCCTCGGAGCCGTAGCGCCAGATGGAGTACATCGAGAGCGAACCCTGCACGGAGACGAAGCTGCGCAGGGCCGAGTCGACGGCCTCCACCTCGAGGCAGGCCAGGCCGTAGCTGACCGCGTTGGTCCCGGCGCAGCCGTAGCCCTCGAGATGCATGCCGAGCAGGCCCAGCTTGCCGAACTCCGGGACGAGCTCGCGCGGGAAGGTCGCGTCCTCGAAGTGCCGGGCGATGCCGGGCCGGGCGTGCGCGGCCAGGAAGTCGGCGACGGTGGACTGGATGTCCAGCTCGTCGGGCTGCAGCAGGGACGGGATGTCGAGCAGGGACAGGGGGTCGCGCAGCGGGGCGGCGTCGGCGGGCATGAGGTCAGTTTGGCACCGGTCAGCCCTTGACGGCTCCGGTCAGGCCGCCGACGATGCGGCGTTCGGCGATGGCCAGGAAGCCGAGGGCGGGCAGCATCGAGAGCGCCGTGAAGGCGAGGACGCGGGCGGTGTCCTGGGAGTACTGGGACTGGAAGGTCGCGACGCCGAGCGGCAGCGTGAAGTGGTTCTGTTCGTTGAACACCAACAGCGGCAGCAGGTAGGCGTTCCAGCTGGTGACGAAGGCGAGGATGGCCACGGTGGTCAGGGCCGGGCGGGAGAGCGGCAGCAGGATCCGGACGAAGAAGCCGAGCTTGCTCGAGCCGTCCAGCACCGCCGCGTCCTCAAGTTCGCCGGGGATGGCGCGCATGAACGGGCGCAGGATCACGATCGTGGCAGGCAGCGAGAAGGCGGCCTCCGGGATCGCTACGCCGAACGGGTTCTCCAGCAGGCCGATCTGACGCAGCAGCAGGTAGAGCGGCAGGGTCGCGACGCCGAGCGGGAAGAGCAGCCCGACGGTGAACAGCCCGTAGAGCGCCTCGCGGCCCTTGAAGGTGTAGCGGGACAGCGCGTACGCCGCCATCGAGCCGCAGCCGACCGCCACGCTGGTCGCCACCGCTGCGATCAGGGCGCTGTTGCCAAGGAACCGCCAGAACGTGCCGGAGGTGAGGATGCCGCTGTAGTTCGACCAAATCCACGGGCTCGGCAGTCCGGCCGGGTCGGCGTTGATCTGGGCGGAGGTCCGGAAGCCGCCGACCACGACGAACAGCAGCGGGACGACGGTCACGCCGATGACGAGCAGGGCGGCCAGGTAGGCGATCGGGGTGCCTGAGGCGAGCGGGTGACGGCGCACCGGGCGGCTGGGGACCGAGCCCCAGCGCGACGACCCGGGGGCGGGGCGGGTGCCGGCGTTCGTTGACATGGCGTCAGCCCACGATCCGGGTCAGGGCGCCGTCGGTGTCCCGGCGCAGCACGAAGCGCTGGTAGACCAGCGCGAAGGCGAAGCAGACGATGAACAGCAGCACGGCCACCGCGCTGCCGTAGCCGAACTCGTAGCGCCGGAAGCCGTGGTCGATCAGATAGGTCGCCATCGTGGCCGACGAGTCCGCCGGACCGCCCAGCGTCATGATCCAGACCAGGTCGAAGACCTGCAGCGAGCCGATCACGGACAGGAAGATCCAGATCCGGATGGTCGGGCCGAGCAGCGGCAGCACGATGTGCCGGGTGGTCTGCCAGGAGCTCGCCCCGTCCAGCGCCGCCACCTCGCGCAGCTCGGGCGGGACGCCCTGCAGCCCGGCCAGCAGCAGGATGATGCCGAAGCCGATGTACTTCCAGGTGAGCACGACGAACAGGGTGTAGAGCACGATGCTCGTGTCGGCCAGCCACTGGTGGATCAGCCCGCCGAGCCCGAGCGAGCGCATGACCTGGTCGACGAAGCCGCCCGGTTGCAGGATCAGCAGCCAGATGACGGCGGTGATCGCCTCGGACAGGACGTAGGGCGCGAAGACGACCAGCCGCAGGAAGGACCGGCCGCGCAGGTTGCGGTTGAGCAGCAGCGCCAGGCCGATGCTCAGCGGCAGCTGCACGGCGATGGAGAGCCCCGCGATGATCAGGTTGTGCACGATCGCGTGCTGGAACACCGGGCCGGCGACCGCGTCGTGGTAGTTCTGCAGGCCCACGAAGTCGTTGAGCGGGCCGAAGCCGTTCCAGTTGTAGAAGCTGTAGTACACGGCGACGCCGACCGGGGCCAGCACGAAGCCGAGGAAGAGCAGCAGCGCGGGGGCCAGCAGGAGGGTCAGCTCCAGCTTCTTGCGCAGGCCGCCCGGCCGGGCCGGCCGCACCGGGGTGCGGCCGGCCGGCTTGGAGCCGTCCACGGTCTCGACGGCGTCCGCCGCCGCGACCGTGGTGTGTGCTTCGGGCATTACTTGCCGCCCGAGGCGGAGTTCGTCACGCTCTGGATGATCTTGGCCGGGGTGCCCGTGCCGGCGAAGAAGTCGGCCACCGCGGTGTCCAGCGCCTGGCCGACCGCGGTCGGGAAGGCGATGTCGAAGTACATCTGGATGTACGAGGCCTTCGAGCTGTACGCCGAGACCGTCTGCAGGGTCGGGTCGGTCAGTGCGGAGTCGGCCGCCGGGTTCACCGGCAGTCCGACGCCGTCGGCCGCGACCTTCTTCTGCACGTCGGTGCTCGCCAGGTACTTGAGGAAGTCCACGCAGGCCGCGGTCGCCTTCGTGGTGCAGGAGTAGCCGTCCCCGCCGCCGAGGGCCACGCTCGGGTCGCCCGCGCCGCCGGTCACCGCCGGGAACGGGAACCAGCCGAGCTTGGACTTGAAGTCGGTGTTGGAGACCAGTCCGGTCATCGTCGACAGCTCCCAGTCGCCCTGCAGCTCCATCGCCGCCTTCCCGCTGGCGATCATGCCCGCCGAGCTGCCCGCGCCCTGCTGGGCCGGGGTGCCGAGGAAGCCGGTCTGGAACGGGCTGGTGGCCAGGAAGGCCTTGAGGTCGTTGCCCGCCCGGGTCCAGCACGGGTCGTCCAGCTTGAGCGAGGTCGAGGCCTGCTTCAGCGTGTCGGTGGAGCACTCGCGCACGGCGAAGTAGTCCCAGTAGAACGCGTCCGGCCAGCGGTCCTTGCTGCCGATCGCGACCGGGACGAGCTTGGCGGCCTTGAGCTTGGCCACGTCGGCGTTGAACTCGTCCATGGTGGTCGGCGGCGCGGTGATGCCGGCCTGCGCGAACAGGTCCTTGCGATACCAGAACCCGACGACATGCTGGTCGTACGGAATGCCGTACTGCTTGCCGCCGGCCTGCCAGCCGGCCGCGGTGGCCCCGAGCTCGCTGATCCAGCTGGACACCGAGGAGGTCAGGTCCATCAGCTTGCCCGAGGTGATCTGGCTGGTCAGCTGGCCGCCGCCCCACTGCTGGTAGACGTCGGGCGGGGTACTGCCCTGCAGCGCCAGCGGGATCTTGGTGGTGAACTGCTCGTTCTGGATCGGGTCGATGGTGAACGACACGTTCGGGTGCGCGGCGTGATACGCGTCAGCAGTCTGCTGCCAGAGGGTCTTGACCGGATCGGTGGTGCCGTTGTGCCACCAGGTGAGGGTGACCGGGCCGGTGGCGCTCGCGGCGGGAGACGAGCCTCCGCTGCTGCTGCACGCGGCCGTGAAAGCCACCATCGCTGCGAGAGCGACGGCGGCCGAGGTGCGGATTCTACGCATGGCTGGTCCATTCCTGACGACGTCGGCCGAACTGGACCGGGCGAAGTGAGCCCAGGATGGCAGTGAGTTTGCGCGTATCCCGCGATCGTGTCAATCGTTGTCGATAACGTTTTACAAGGCTATTCTGACCCGGTGCAGCCAAGCCCCCGGGTCACCATCCGCGACGTCGCCGCTCAGGCGGGCGTCTCGGTCGCGACCGTCTCCAAGGTGATCAACCAGCGCTACGGCGTGTCCGCGGAAACCTTCGCGCGGGTGCGGGCGGTGATCGACGAGCTCGGATACGAGGCCAGCCTGGTGGCGCAGAGCCTGCGCAACCACCGCACCAACGTGATCGGGATCCTGGTGGCCGACCTGGAGCCGTTCAGCACCGAGCTGCTCAAGGGCGCGGGCGACGCGATCCGCAACACCGGCTTCGAGCTGGTGGTCTACTCGGCCGGCGGCCGGACCGGCGACCACGTCGGGTGGGAGCGCAGGTACCTTTCACGGCTGAGCGGCACCCTGGTGGACGGCGCGGTCCTGGTCACCCCGACCGTGGTGGACGTGCAGTACGGCGCGCCCGTGGTGGCGGTCGACCCGCACACCGGCGGCCCGTCCGAGCTGCCCACCATCGACTCGGACAACCTGCACGGAGCGCGCCTGGCCACCGAACACCTGCTGGGCCTGGGCCACCGGCGGATCGCGATGCTGTCCGGGCGGCCCGACCTGCAGTCGGCCCAGCTGCGCGAACAGGGCTACCGGGAGGCGCTGGCCGCGGCCGGTGTGCCGGTGGACGAGGCGCTGATCCAGGTCGGCGCGTACGACCCGGAGGTCTCCGCAAAGCCGGCCCGGGAGCTGCTCAGCTCCCCCAACCGGCCCACCGCGGTGTTCGCGGCGAACGACCTGTCGGCCATCGCGACCATCGAGGTGGCCCGCGAACTGGGCCTGCGGGTGCCCGAGGACCTGTCCATCGTCGGCTTCGACAACATCCCCGAGTCCGTGCTCTGCACTCCCCCGCTGACCACGGTCGAGCAGCCCATCCGCACGATGGGCCAGCGCGCGATCGAGATCCTGGTCCGGCTGATCCGGGGCGAGACCCCCGAGGAAACGCACATCACGCTCGCGACCAGGCTGGTCGTGCGTCAGTCGACCCGCGCCCTGTAGCGCAACGCGGCACCGGTGAAGGACGGACCTTACGTGACTGTTGAGAACGATGTGGCTGCTGAGGTCTGGCGTGACCCGGCTGCCCCCGCCGGGGAACGAATCGGCGACCTGATCTCCCGGATGACCGTCCCGGAGAAGCTCGCCCAGCTGTACGGCGTGTGGGTCGGCATCGACAGCGTGGGCGGGGACGTCGCTCCGCACCAGCACGAACTCGCCGCGGCCCCGGCGCCGTGGGAGGAGCTGATCCAGGTCGGCATGGGCCAGCTGACCAGGCCCTTCGGCACCGCGCCGGTCGAGCCGCTGGCCGGGGCGCGCGCGGTGACCCGCAGCCAGCGACAGATCATGGCGGCGGGGCGGTTCGGCATCCCGGCGGTGGTGCACGAGGAGTGCCTGACCGGCCTGGCGGCCTGGCAGGCGACCGTCTACCCGTCGCCGCTGTGCTGGGGCGCGAGCTTCGACCCCGAACTGGTGCAGGCGATGGGGGCGAGAATCGGCCGCTCGATGCGCCGGCTGGGCGTGCACCAGGGCCTCGCCCCGGTGCTGGACGTGGTGCGCGACCTGCGCTGGGGTCGGGTCGAGGAGACGATCGGCGAGGACCCCTACCTGGTCGGCACGATCGGCGCCGCGTACGTGCGCGGGGTCGAGTCCGAGGGGATCATCGCCACGCTCAAGCACTTCGTCGGCTACTCGGCCTCGCGGGACGGCCGAAATCTGGCGCCGGTCTCGATCGGGCCGCGCGAGATCGCCGACGTCCTGCTGCCGCCGTTCGAGATGGCGTTGCGCGCGGGCGTCCGCTCGGTGATGAACGCGTACACCTCCATGGACGGAATGCCGTCCGCCGCGGACCCCGCCCTGTTCACCGATCTGCTGCGCGGCACGTACGGCTTCACCGGGACCGTCGTCTCGGACTACTTCGCCGTGGCCTTCCTGCAGACCCTCCACAACGTGGCGGCCACGTCCGGCGACGCGGCGGCCCTGGCCCTGAGCGCGGGCATCGACGTCGAACTGCCGACGGTGAACTGCTTCGGCGAGCCGCTCGCGCAGGCGATCGAGGCCGGGAGACTGGACATTGCGTTGGTGGACCGGGCGCTGGAGCGGGTGCTGGCGCAGAAGTGCGAGCTGGGCCTGCTGGACGCGGACTGGTCGCCGGAGCCGGAGGTGCTGCGGGACGGCGACGCAGACCTCGACGACGCCGAGTCGCGCGCGCTGGCCCGCGCGCTGGCACAGCGTTCGATCGTGCTGCTGCACAACGACGGCGCGCTACCCCTGCCACCCGGCCGCCGCATCGCAGTGGTCGGGCCGCGTGCGGACGAGGCGGGCGCGATGCTCGGCTGCTACTCGTTCCCGATGCACGTGGGCGTGCACCACCCGGACGTGCCGATGGGCGTGGCGGTCCCGACCATGCTGGACGCGTTGCGGGAGGACCCGGCGGCCTATCAGCTCACGTACGCTCAGGGCGTCCCGGTACTCGGCGGAGACGACGACGGAATCGCACAGGCGGTGCAAGCCGCGCAGGACGCCGAACTCTGCGTCGCAGTACTCGGCGACAAGGCGGGCCTGTTCGGCAACGGGACCTCGGGCGAGGGCTGCGACGCGAGCAACCTGCGCCTGCCCGGCCGCCAGGAGGAACTGCTCGAAGCCCTGTTGGCCACCGGCACTCCGGTCGTCCTCGTCCTTCTCGTCGGCCGTCCGTACGAGCTGTCCCGGCAGATAGACCGGCTCGCGGCCGTGGTCTGCGGCTTCTTCCCCGGCGAGGAGGGCGCGCACGCCCTGGCCGACGTGCTCGCGGGCCGGGTCAACCCCTCGGGCCGGCTGCCGGTCGGCTTCCCGGTGGCCGGCGCGAATCAGCCCTCGACCTACCTCGCCGCGCCGCTCGGCCAGACCAGCGGCGTGAGCAATATCGACCAGACGGCGCTGTTCCCCTTCGGCCACGGCCTGTCCTACGCCCCGGCCACGTGGGTCGGCGTCGTGGACGGTTCGCCCGCCGGCCAGTGGCCGACCGACGGCACCGGCCGCGTCCTGGTCCACCTGCGCAACGACACGGATCTGCCGACCAGCGAAGTGGTCCAGGTCTACCTGCACGACCCGGTGGCCGAGGTGGCCCGCCCGGTGCAGCAGCTGATCGCCGCGCCCCGCGTCGACCTGGCCCCCGGCCAGGCCCGGACCGTGACCCTCGACCTGCACGCCGACCTGACCTCCTACACGGACCGAGCAGGCCGCCGGCACGTCGATCCGGGCGCGGTGGAGCTGCGCATCGGCGCCTCGAGCGCCGACATCCGGGCCACCGTGTCCCTGACACTCACCGGCCCGCGCCGCGAGGTCGGCTTCGACCGCGTCATGCAGCCCACGGTCACGATCACGGAGCAGTCCCTCGCCGAGGCCGACGACTGACCGGGCCTGAACGGCCTCGCACCTTCCGGATCAGGCCTGCGTGCCCTCGGGAGCAGGCCAGGTCAGGTAGTCACGGCCGAGGTCCGTCTCACGCACGTTGTGCCACAGATCGTTGAGCACCTTGCCGAGTGCCGTCTCCTCGTCATTGCCGTTGGCCTGGTAACAAGCCGTGGCGTGGCGTGGGTGACGGATCCGGGGGCTATCCGGGCGTCAGTGAACCGTCTCCGTGGATTTCGAGCGCAACGACGAGGGTGTCGGACCTCAGCAGCGTCGATATGTTCGCGGTGAGGGTTGCCCGTACGGCCGCGATCGGGGCTCTGTCGGTTCCGGCGTTCCACGGGCCGGCCATCTGCACGTCGAGGTTCACTGTGAAGCCCCAGGCCACGTATACGTGCGTGGGCTCGACGGTGATGCTGGGCAGGTAGGCGCCGCCGCCGTGGAACGTGGCCCCGTACTGGAAGTGGATGGTGGCCTGGATGTCGACGTTGTTGCCCCAGAGCGCTCCGGGCGTGAAGATCTTCACCGGGGAGGAACCGCCGCGCGCTCCGGTCAGCTCCGTCCATTCGGCCTTCGCCGGGATGGCCCCGAAACTGGCGGCTTTGCCGCTGATCGACGGCTTGCCGTCCTTCAACACCGTCCAGGCGGCCTCGCCGATGCTCTTCAGGGCGCCCCAGGAACCCTCGTCGCTCACGCCCACTCACCCCCGTCGTCGTTGTGGGAGATGTCGGCCACCGCGACCACTTCGGCATCGGACTGGCCCCACTCGAACTGCGGTGCGGCCGAGCCGAAGTAGTACTGGGCCAGGTATTGCCGCTCTTCCTCGCTCCACTGGGACGGGTCGTCCGGGAACGGCGTGCCGTCGCCGCGCAGCGGTACTCCGCTGTCACTGAGTTGCAGCCCGCCGGCCTGCTCTGCCTGGCTACCGGCCTGCTCTGCCTGACCGCCGGCCTGCTCGTGGTCGGCGACGGGCTGCCAGTCGCTTCCGTCGTACCACCAGTGCCCGTCCGGCGAGCGCGGCGCGTCATCCGGTATCGCAGCCACCGGCTACCCCCATCCTCTCGATCCGTGGTCTCGCGGGTCGGCGCCGTGAAGCGCTGAAGGTCACATTCCACGCTTCAGGGAGAACGGCGGAACCGACCGTGACGATAGATGTGCCGGGAGGCTGGGACAAGAGTCGGCCCTGGCTCCGGCTCGCGCGCCCGCCTTTCTCGGCCCGATAGCGCGTCACGAAGGTGACGATCGCGTGCGCGTTCGCGCAATGTGGCCGGTGAGGGGCGCGGGCGCGGGTCACGAACGGCGGCGAACGCGCAAGGGCCGACATCGACCCAACTGCCTGTTATCCGGCGCCGTTGCGTCATCGCGCACCGAAGACTGCACCTTAGCTTTCCTTAGTACGCACGTGGACGGGTCCGGCGCACAAGAGACTGATCGTCGTCGACTTCGGGTTTCCGCCGCGCGCACCACGCGCGGCCCACTCCCAGGTCGACATCTCAGGGTTCGTTCCCGGCGTTCTGAAGGAGGGGCAGGGACTGTGCCTAACTATCAATCCCCTGGAGTCTATGTCGAGGAAGTCTCCTCGGGCTCTCGGCCCATCGAGGGTGTGGGGACCGCGGTGTGCGCCTTCGTGGGGTTCACCGAACGCGGTGTGCCGAACCAGCCGACGCTCGTGACCAACTGGACGCAGTACACCAAGGCCTTCGGCAACTTCATCGAGGGTGCGTACCTTCCGCAGTCGGTCTACGGGTACTTCCTCAACGGCGGCGGGGCCGCGTACGTGGTGCGCGTCGGGGCCGGTGCCGACGAGTTGGGGCACGAGTCCACGAACGGCTCGGCGAACGGCAGCGCCCCCGCCGCGCTCGGATCGGCCGCGCAGGGGGAACTGCCCGCCGCGGGAGACTCCGACCGTCCGGCCCTGCGAATCAAGGCGCTGACGTCCGGGGAGACGGGCAACGGCCTGAACGTCGAGATCGTCGACGCGAGCGAGTCGGGCGAGGAGCTGTTCAAGCTGATCGTGCGGGAGGGCGACCACGAGGTCGAGTCGTTCGACAACCTCTCGCTGCGCAAGGGCTCGCGGAACGTCGCCACGGTCGTCAAGGGGTCCTCGAAGCTCATCGCCGTCGAGGAGGTCAGGGGCGCGGGCACGCTGGTACCGGCGAAGGGGACCCGGGTCGCCCTCGCCGGAGGCGCGAGCTCGACGTCGCCCGCCGTGCCGGAGTCCTCGGCCCCGGTCCAGATCGCCCCCTCCGACTACGTCGGCGACACCGCCGACCGCACCGGCTTCGCCGGCCTCGAGGCGATCGAGAACGTGACCATGCTCTGCGTTCCCGACCTGATGGCCGCCTACGCGCAGGGGACCGTGGACCTCGAGGGGGTCAAGGCGGTGCAGCTCGCCATGATCGCGCACTGCGAGCTGATGGCGGACCGCGTGGCGATCCTCGACGCTCCTCCCGGGCTCGGCGCCCAGCAGGTCAGGGAGTGGCGGATGAACGACGCCGGATACGACTCCAAGTACGCGACGCTGTACTGGCCCTGGATCAAGGTGCTGGATCCGGTCAAGGGCAAGCCCGAGCTCATCCCGCCCAGCGGCTACGTCGCGGGGGTGTGGGCGCGCAGCGACGAGACGCGCGGCGTGCACAAGGCGCCGGCGAACGAGGTGGTGCGCGGCGTGGTCGACCTCGCGACCAACATCACCCGGGGCGAGCACGACCAGCTCAACCCGGTGGCCGTCAACTGCATCCGGGTCTTCCCCGGCCAGGGCATCCGGATCTGGGGCGCGCGGACGCTCTCGAGCGACCCGGAGTGGCGCTACCTGAACGTGCGCCGGCTGTTCAACTTCGTCGAGAAGTCCATCCTCGACGGCACCAACTGGGTCGTGTTCGAGCCCAACGACCGCTTCCTGTGGGGGTCGGTGCGCCGCACCATCACGATGTTCCTGCGCCGGGTCTGGCGCAGCGGCGCTCTCTACGGCCGCACCCCGGAGGAGGCGTTCTTCGTCAAGTGCGACGAGGAGAACAACCCGCCGGAGGACCGGGACGCGGGAATCCTCACCGTCGACATCGGGATCGCGCCGGTCAAGCCGGCCGAGTTCATCGTCTTCCGGGTCTCGCAGTATTCCGCGGGCGCCTCCCTCGACGAGTAGCGGGATCCAGCCTGATCAGAAAGGGGGCCAAACGCAATGACGACTTCAGACCAGGGGTTCGGCACCATCGCGTCCGCGCCGATCTTCGTGGTGACCTCGAACATCCAGCTCCCCAACGGACTCAAAATCGAGAACGTGGCGTTCCAAGAGCTCGGCGGCATCAACAGCGAGATCAACATCGAGCAGTACATCTCGTCGGACTCGACCGGGATCGTCACCCACACCAAGCAGTTCGGCCTGGTCAAGCCGCCGACGGTCACGCTCAAGCGCGGCCTGGACAACAGCCTGGTGCTCTGGACGTGGCACCAGATGGCCGTGGCCGGCAAGCCGGAAGCCCGGGCCCCGCACCTGACCCTCGAGATCTACGGCGGTGGGCTCACCAGTATCAAGGGCGTGCCGAAGCCGCTGCTCACCTACATCCTGGTCAACGCCTGGTGCGCGAAGATCAACATCTCCTCGGCCAAGGTCGGGGAGGGCTTCCTCACCGAGGACGTGATGATCGCCTGCGATGAGATCAACCAGGAGTAGGGCAGCCGACCCGGCGTCGCCCGGCGCGGCGCCCACGAGCACCAAGACAGCAAGCGTTTCGAGCAGAGAGGGGCGGTGGACCGGATGGCGGTCGCCAGCGGCAACCCGACGGTGATGAGCGCGTCGACCTTCGTGATCCAGGTGGACGGGATCCAGGTCGCCAGTTTCAGTGAGCTGTCCGGGATCAACACCGAGGTCGAGGCGGTCGAGTACATCGCCACCGGCGTCTCGGGAATCGTGCACACGAAGCAGTTCGGCAAGACCAAGCCGCCGACGGTCACGCTCAAGCGCGGCCTCGACACGGAGACCTACATGTGGGCCTGGCACCAGGCGGTGCTCCTGGGCGACCCCACGGCGCGCAAGACCTGTTCGCTGCAACTGTTCGCGGCGTCCGTGTCCCCGAAGTCGGGCCAGCCGCTGATCACGTACCTGCTGGAGAACGCCTGGCCGTCGAAGCTGGAGATCGGCGGGATGAAGGCCGGCGCGACCGAAGTGGTGACCGAGACCGTGGTGCTGCACTGCGACCAGATCCTGATGCAGCCGGCCGGATGACGGAGGAGAGGCCATGCTGACGCAACCGTCCACCGCGGCCGACCTCGGCGACGCACCGCCGCCCGAGCAGGCCGGAATCCTGACCCGCTACCCGTTCGTGCTGCCCCGCGGCTACGTGGACGAACAGGGCACGGTGCACCGGGAGGGCGTGATGCGCCTGGCCACGGCCCGCGACGAGATCACCAGCCAGGGCGATCCGCGGGTCCGGCAGAATCCGATCTACCTCAGCGTCCTGCTTCTGGCGCGGACGGTGACCCGGCTGGGCACGGCGCCGGGGATCGACACCCTGGTGATCGAGAACCTCTTCGCCTCCGATCTCGCGTTCCTGCAGGACCTCTACCGGCGGATCAACCAGGAGGGCCACACCGAGGCCGACGTCACCTGCCCCGCCTGCGGGCACGGCTTCGCGGTGGACATCGCGGGTGATGCCCCGGGGGAATCCTGAGGTACACGGCCGACCGACTCTGGGAGGAGGCGGTGTACCTCGCTTACTACCTGCACTGGCCGCTGGAGCAGATCCTCGACCTCGAACACCCGGTCCGAGCCCGGGTGATCGAGGAGGTCGGCCGGATCCACGGGCGACTCGACGCGCTCGCGGCGTGATCCGCCGGGAGCACCGCCCGAAGCACCCTTAGTTCTGACCCCGGCCTCGGCAGATGGAGAGGAGACGAGATGCGTTGGCTGCCCCGACTGCGGCGCGGCAAGGACGGCGAAGCGCAGCCGAGTCCCGACCTGCCGGCCGAGGACCGCGAGCTGCCCGCCGGAGACACCGCCCGCCAGGTGGCAGGCAGTGCGGCCGGCAGCGCGGCCGGTACGGCCAGGCCGGCCGGTCCAGCGCATTGGCGCCGGCTTCCGCTGCTCGCTCCGACCGTCCGCCGTCCCCCGGTGACCGTCGCCGCCGCGATGGGCGTTTTCGCGGACGAGCGGAACAGGCCACTGATCCATCCGCCCGGCCACAGGGTCTCGGCGGTCGACCGGTATGTGGACGCGTCCGGGAGCCCGGTCCGCGCTGCTGAAGCGGGCGGGGCCCGAGAGGCGGGGCCGGTCGCCGGGCGCGTGACGGGACTGATCGCGGTCCGCGCCGAAGCACCGCTGGAACCACAGGCGCCCGCCCCGTCCCCGGCACCTGTACGCAGGCGGGCTGCGGCAGTGGAGCATACGCAGGTCCCTGAGTATCAGTCTGAGCCCGCGCATACCGTCACGCGACTCGTCCCGCGCGTCCTCCCGTCCGCCGGACCCCGCCCGAATCTGGTCAAGGCAGACGACGAACACGTGGGCGCCCCGGAGCCGGACTCGGCGCCGCAGGCCGCCTCGGCCTGGCTGCGCATGGTCGAGTCCTACCGCCCGCCGTGGGCGAACGACCCGACCGCCGCGGCTCTCGGGGCGGCGTTCTCCCTGCCGCCGATCCCCGAGGGCGGCGCTTCGTGGTCGAGCGAAGCGCCGATGCCGCCGCCCCGAACGCCGAAGGCCGCGCGCCCGGATGCTCCTGCGGTACCGGAGCGCCGTGCCTCCCTCGCCGAGAGCCGACGACTCGGCCTGGGCAAGCCGCTGCGCCCGCGGCCTCCGAAGGACTCTGATCCTCAGGAACCGAGCGTCCAGGACACGCAGACAGCGGGGGGGCCAGCCGAAGACACCCCTGCTGAGCACACTGCACCCGTAACGCCTGCCGAGCCTGCCCAGGTACGCGGCGAGAGTCCGCTTGAACACCCTCGGGCAGCTGCGGCCGCCCCGGCGTCTACGCCCGACGCCGCAACTGCGCCGGTCACCGGCGACGACGCGGTTACGGACGGGGGACGGTCACCGCGGCCCGCGCCGGAAAGCCCGGCGCGCCCGGAAAGGAGCGCCGCCGCTCCCGAAGCGCCGCTCCGGCTCGGTCTCGGTGCTCCGATCGAGAGGCCGGTACGGCGCTCCCGTGACGCCTCGTCCGATAGTCGGCCGACGCCTGCGCCGACGCCGCCTCCACAAGCGCCGCCCCCACCGGCGCAAGACGAACCGCAACCGGGTCCGCAGGCGGCTGCTATTCCGCCCGAGCAGGCGGCTGACCAGACCGGGGACGTCGCCGAGCCCCCACGCCCGGCGCCGCCGCGCCGAGCCGAGCCCGTCTATCGCTTCGCTCCCGGCGGCCGGCCGGCTCAGGCCGCTGCCACCGTCTCGCAGCCGACCTCGCCCGCGCCGACGACGATTCCGGCCCCGGTTCGGACCGCGCCCCCGAGCGCGCCCACATCCACGCCTACGCGTGTGTCTGCGCCCACGTCCATGTCCGCGCCGACACCGGCACCTACCGCGCAGCCGCCCGGTCCGATGGCCCCGCCATCCCCCGCGGTCACCCCCCTGACACACCCGCGTGCACAGCGCCGATCGGACGGTTTCCGTTCCGAGGCCGCGCCACAGCAGCCCGCTGCGTACCCGGCCGTGGAACCACTCCGCGAGGCGGTCCAGGTGTCCCCCGCCGAACTGCTCGACGCGGTGCGACGGATTCAGGGTGTGGACGTGTCCGACGTGCCGATCCACCGCAGTCCCGAGGTCACCGACGCGGCACGCTCGCTCGGCGCGCGCTCCTTCACCCGGGATGCCGAGGTGTTTCTGCCCATGGAGCAGGGATCGTCGGATCAGTCTGCCGCCCGCGGGCTGCTCGCCCACGAACTGACCCACGCCGCCCAGCAGCGCACCCTCGGCTCCGCTCTGCCCGCGGAGGACTCCGACGCCGGCCGGGCCCTGGAAGCCCAGGCCGTGGCGGCCGAGCGGTGGGCGCGCGGCCTGGGCGCGGAGCCGGCCGCGGGCAGCGGCACGGGTTTCTCAACAGGGCCGTCGTGGACCGCGCCGTGGCACGCCGCCACGCCGACGACCGGAGTCCAGCGCCAGACCGGTGACGTGACGAGCGTCGCAGAGCCCGACTACATGCCCGCGCCGGTCGCCACGATCGCGGACCCGTCGGCCCCGTCCGCCCTTCCGGCGGCCGAGCCGCCGACGAACGGGACGGCGCCCGCCCACGACGCGGAACTGGGCGCGGCCAGGGACCGGCTCGTCCGGCTCAGTAAGCAGCGCCCGCTCGACCTCGACGATCCGAGCGATATCGAGGAACTGACGGTCCGGGTCTACCAGCGGATCGAGCGGCGGCTGCGCCGAGAACTCTTGGTCGACCGCGAGCGCGCGGGCCGGCTCGGCGAGACCGGACCGTTCGGGCCGGCGAGATGACAGGGGAGTCGACACGATCATGAGTCTGATGATGCCCTCGCCGCTCGGCGCGGCCGAGCAGCTCGCCAATCTCGCCGGATTGCCGACGGTCGGCATGAGCCACCGGTTCGCGGTGCTCATCGACAACGCCGCGTACCACTTCGGGGACTGGTCGAGGGTTACCGGACTCTCGGTGACCTGGCAGCAGGTCGAGCACCGGGCCGGGGACCAGGGCAACCATGTCTGGGTCTTCCCCGGTACCACCAAGTACGAGCCGATCACGCTCAGCCGGGCGGCCGGACCGTACTCGCGGATCGTGCAGTACTGGCTGACGCAGACCTCGAAGAACCCGCAGCCGCAGAGCGGCACGATCCAGCTCCTGAACTACATCGGGATCCCGATGGTCCAGTGGCGCCTGAGCGAGTTCTTCCCGATCGCCTGGTCGGTGGAGACCTTCGAGGCGTCCGGGGCCAAGCCCGCGATCGAGACGCTCAAACTCGCCCACACCGGCTTCCTCGAAGACGACCAGAAGCCCTCGGCGCTGTCCCCGCTCCCGGCGGCGTTCTCCCCGTTCTGATCCGGTCGGCTCCCCAGCAGGAAAGGCGGCACATCCGTGAGCATCATGTCCAACGCGGTCTCGATCGGGCGGGGCGCGGCGGGCGCCGACAGCGCCTTCAAGCGCTTCGGCCTGTCCATGCGCTTCACCGTCACCTTCCAAGGCGTGAACGGCGACATCGACAAGCTGGGCGAATGGTCCTCCTGCAAAGGGCTGAAGGTCGAGTTCAAGACCGAGGCGGTCAAGCAGGGCGGCGAGTACGGCTACGAGGTGAAGCTGCCCACCCAGGTGTCGTACGGCCCGGTGGTCCTGGAGCGGGCGATGGAGCAGGCCAGCTCCCAGGCGCTGCAGACCTGGCTCGGCAAGCTCGTCGCGAACTGGATGAACTACCCCGAGTCCGGCAGTGGCGCGCCGCCCGCCGGGGCCGTGAGCATCGTCCTGCAGGACGTGTACCTGCAACCGGTCGCCTCCTGGACCCTGCGCAACGCCTACCCGGTGTCCTGGAGCGGGCCGGTGCTCGACGCGAAACAGAACGCGGTCGCCCTCGAGACGCTGACGCTCGAGCACCAGGGCTTCCTGCCGCCGTCCTACTAGAGCGTGTAAGGAGATGGATTCATGCTCGACATCGAGGGGGCCGGGGACGGCGGCGGCCACGCCAAGCTCGGCCCGGAGAACGGCGACGGCGAAGAGTACGTCAAGTTCGTCTACAACCCGGCGGCGATCGCGATCGCACACACCTCGCCCATGGAGTCGTCGGCCGCGAGCAACGGGAACGGCGAGAAAGGCGGGAAGGACGGGCAGGGCGGGAGAGGCGACGGCGAGGGCTCCACCAGGGTCGTCAGCACCAGCGTCGAGGAACTGACGAAGGCCCACGGCACCACGACCATCACCATCCGCTCGGTGGCCTTCGACGGACCGGACGTGGCGCAGAACTGTGTACGCCTGCACGACTGGTCGCAGTTCGAGGAGGTTGCCGGGACGGACACGACGACCCAGACGAAAAAGCACACGCTGCCCGTGCTGAAGTTCATCTGGGGGCCGGCGCTGACTTACCTCGTCACCCTCAACCAGGTCACGATCAACTACACCCGGTTCAGCCGAACAGGGCTGCCGGTGCGGGCCACCGTCGACCTGACCCTCAATCTGAAGGCCACCACCCTCAAGCCGACCAACCCGAGCTCGGGCGGCGTGTCCGGGCGTCGCACCCACCTGCTCACCGGCGCCGAAACCCTGCCCGAACTGGCCACGCGGACCTACGGCAGACCGGACCGCTGGCGCGAGATCGCGGCCGCGAACGGGTTCGAGGACCCGCTGCGGGTGCGGCCCGGGACGCTCGTGTACCTGCCGAGCACGCAGGAGGGCGGGCGATGACCGACTCGGATTCCGGCGCCGTCGTGTGGCCTGTCGTCCTGGTCGGCGGCACGGCGCTGTCCGGGATCGCCGCGGGCTGCCTGGCGCGAACCGAGGTCGACACGCACCTGCTGCTGCCGGCGATGTTCATGCTCAGCTTCGAGGACCTCACCGGGGCCGCGCTCGACGCAGCCGGTCTGGACATCGGGGCGCAGGTCCAGGTTCAGGCCGGCGAGGGATCGGCCAGCCGGCTGATCACCGGCGAGGTCACCGCCATCGAGGGCTACTACCGCGGCGCGGCCGGACGGACCGTGGTCCGCGGCTACGACCTGTGCCACCGGCTGCAGCGGGCCCGCCGGACCCGGTCCTTCGACAACGCGACCGACTCGGACGTCGCGCAGGAGATCGCCAAGGGGGCGGACCTGCCGCTCGGCGAGATCTCCGCGACGGACACCGTCCACGAGCACCTGCTGCAGTGCAACCAGACCGACTGGGAGTTCCTGGCCCAGCGGGCGGCCGAGATCGGCTTCGAATTCGGCATGGTCGACGGGAAGTTCGTCTTCCACAAGGCCGCCACGCTCGCGCAGTCGGGCGCCGGGTCGCCGGAGCTGACCATCCCCGGCTCGCTGCTGCGCTTCGAGCCTCGGGTCGCCGCCGGGAATCTGACCCCTGACGTCGAGGTGCGGGTCTGGGACCCGCTGAAGGCGACGCTCTCCACCGCCTCCCCGGTGAAGACCGCCACGGGCGGCAGCTCCGCGGCGAGCCCGAAGGACCTGCAGGACGTCGCGGGGCTGTTCGGCAAGGGCGCAGCCGAGACGGGCGGGGGCGGCGGGAAGAAGGATCCGAGCTCGCAGGTGGGGGAGGACCTCGGCCCCCCGCCGAGCACGACCGCCTACGTCGTGAGCGGCCTCCCGGTCGCCAGCGCCGAGGCCAGCGCCAAGGCCCTCGCCGCGTCCGTCGGCGGCCCCTTCGCCGAGGCCGAGGGGGACGCGGTCGGCAACCCCGCGATCCGGCCGGGCGCCACGGTCAAGGTGACCGGCGTGCCCAAGCGCTTCCCGGCCACCTGGCTGGTCACCCGCGCGCGGCACGTGTTCGACCTGACGGAGAGCGGCTACCACACCGAGTTCGGCGCCGGCGGTTCGCACGACCGGTCGCTGCTCGGCCTGACCTCGGCGGGCGGCGCGAACCCGATGCGCATTCCCGGCCTGGTCTGCGGGATCGTGGACGACATCGGCGACCAGGGCAACCACGGCCGGGTGCGGCTGATGCTGCCGTGGCTGTCGACGAAGGTGAGCACGGACTGGGCCCCGGTCGTGCAGTTCGGCGCGGGCAAGCGCAGCGGCGCGATGTTCCTGCCCGAGGTCGGCGACGAGGTCCTGGTCGGCTTCGAGTTCGGCGATCCGCGGCGCCCCTACGTGCTCGGCGGCGTGGTCAACGAGAAGAGCAAGTACGACCTCGGCGGCGCCGCGGTCAAGCAGGGCGCCGGCGGCGCGGACTCGTCGGTCGCGCGCCGCGGCTTCGTCTCGGCCTCGGGCAACCGGCTGGTGTTCCACGACGAGATGGGCGAGGACCCCAAGCCGCAGCAGTCGCAGATCACGCTCGGCACCGCGGACGGCGTGTTCGGGCTCGCCATCGACGTCGTGAAGGGCTCGCTGGAGCTGACCTGCGCCCCGAGCAGCCCGTCCGGGCAGCTGACCATCAAGTGCGGCCAGGCCGGAGTGGTCAACATCCAGACCGGCCAGGGCGGCACCGTCACCATCGACGGCGGCGACTCGCTCACGCTGAAGTCTCAGAGCTCGATCACCGTTCAGAGCCAGGGCACGGTCTCCGTCTCCGGCCAGTCCATCACCCTGGGCAGTTGAAAGGCGCACCATGACCGACTTCACCGGCCGCGGCTGGTCGTTCCCCTTCGCCTTCGAGCCGACCGGAGCGGTGGCGATGGCCTCGGGGACCGCGAAACTGGAGCAGGCCATGCGGCTGGTCCTGGAGACCTACCCCGGGGAACGCCCGATGCGGCCGCAGTTCGGCAGCACCCTGCGCGACTTCGTCTTCGACGGGGCGAATGTCGAGAAGACGGCCGAGATCGCCGACGTGGTCAGGGAGGCGATCGAACAGTGGGAGCCGCGCGTCGACGTGGCCGACGTGGACGTCTATCCGGACGAGGATCGCACCGGCCTGCTCTACATCGACATCCGCTACGTCGTGCCCGGCACCAACAGTCCGCGCAACCTCGTCTTCCCCTTCTACACCATCCCCGATGAGGGAGGCGAGTACTGATGCCCCTGCCGGCCCCCGATCTCGACGACCGCCGGTTCCAGGACCTGGTCGACGAGGCCAAGCGCTTCGTGCAGCGGCGCTGCCCGGAGTGGACCGACCACAACGTCTCCGACCCGGGCATCACGCTGATCGAGACCTTCGCCCACATGACCGACCAGCTGCTCTTCCGGCTCAACCAGGTGCCGGACCGGATGTACGTCACGTTCCTGAACCTGATCGGCCTGCGCATGCTCCCGCCCACCCCGGCGCGCGCGCCCGTCACCTTCTGGCTCTCCAGCCCCGCCCGCGCCACGCTGACGATCGCCGCGGGCACCCGCGTCGGCACCCTGCGCACGGCCACCGCCGAGTCGGTCGTCTTCACCACGCGGGAGGAACTGGCCGTCGTACCCTGCAGCCTCGCCAAGGTCAGGTCGCCATTCGAGGCGCAGGCCGAGGGGACGGGCTCCGCGGACACGGAGTCGGGCGAGACGGCAGACCGTTCGCGGCTGCTCGCCGACGAACGGCCGTTCCCCGCCTTCCGGCGGCGCCCCGTGGTCGGGGACGCGCTGCTGGTGGGCCTGTCCGACCCGGTACCCGGGTGCGCGGTCCGGATCGCCTTCCGCGGCCGGGCCGAGGGCGTGGGCGTCAACCCGAAGCACCCCCCGCTGACCTGGGAGGCGTGGACCGGCGAGGACTGGGCGCCGTGCGAGGTCGGGCTCGACGAGACCGGCGGCCTGAACACCTCGGGCGCGATCCTCCTGCACGTGCCGCCCGGGCACCAGGCGAGCGTCATCGGGGGCGACCGCGCGGGGTGGATCAGGGCACGGATCACCGAGCCCGAGGAGGGTCAGCCGCCGTACTCGGACTCGCCCGTGGTCGACGGGCTGACCGTCTGCACCGTGGGCGGCACCGCCGAGGCCGTGCACGCCGAGCCGTCCGGCATCGAGGCGCTGGGCCAGGCGGAGGGGGTGCCCGGACAGCAGTTCCAGCTCCGGCAGTCACCCGTGCTGGCCGGCTACGGCTCGCCGGTCGTGGAGACCAGTTCCACGGAGGGCTGGGCGGAGTGGACCGAGGTCGAGCACTTCGCCGACAGCGGACCGGAGGACCTGCACTTCGCGCTGGACCCGGTGTCGGGGCACGTCATGTTCGGCCCCGCGGTGCGCGAGGCCGACGGGAGCCTGCGCCAGTACGGCGCCATGCCCGAGAAGGGCGCGGAGGTGCGCATCCGCGGGTACGCGACCGGGGGCGGCGCAGGGGGCAACGTGCCGACCGGGTCGATCTGCCGGCTGAAGTCCTCGGTCCCGTCCGTCTCCGCGGTGGAGAACCTGCGCCCGGCCCACGGCGGGGTGGACGGGGAGTCCCTCGAGGAGGCGAAGGCCCGCGGGCCGATGCTGGTGCGCAGCCGCGGCCGCGCGGTGACGGCGGAGGACTACGAGATCCTGGCCCGCGAGTCGGCGCCGGAGATCGCGCGCGTGCGCTGCGTGCCGGCCGGCCGCGACACTGCGGAGGCCGGGGCCGTGCGGGTGCTGATCGTCCCGGCCGCGGCCGCGCCGGAGGGCCGGATCCTGTTCGAGAACCTCGTGCCGCCGGAGCAGACGCTCAGCCGGGTCGCCGACAGCCTCGACCGGACGCGGGTCGTGGGCGCCCGCGTCGTGATCGAGCCGCCGCTCTACCGGGGCATCACCGTCGTCGCGCGGCTGGTCGCCCGGCCCCGGGTCAACGGCGAGAGGGTGCGCACGGACGCGCTCGACATCCTGTACCGCTATCTCAACCCGCTGCCGGGCGGCGGCCCCGACGGGGCCGGCTGGCCGTTCGGCCGCCCGGTGCAGGCAGGCGAGATCTTCGGGCGGCTGCAGCAGGTGCAGGGGGTCGAGCTGGTCGAGGACGTGCGGCTGTTCTCCGCCGACCCGATCACCGGCGTGCGCGGGAAGGAGGCCGCCCGGATCGATCTCGACGCGAACAGCCTGGTGTTCTCCTACGAGCACCAGGTCCGGGTGGAGGCCCACTGATGCGGCAGGCGGTGACGGGGCTGGACACGCCCTATCCGATCGGTACGCTGCTGCCCGCGGTCTTCCAGGAGGACCCGGTGGCGATGCAGTGGACCGCTGCGCTGGACGAGGTGCTCGCGCCCGCGATCTCGACCCTGGACTGCATCGCGGCCTACACGGACCCGATGCTCGCACCCGACGACTTCGTGCGCTGGCTCGCGGACTGGGTGGGCACGGTGCTCGACGAGAACTGGCCCCTGGAGCGGCAGCGGGCGACGGTGGCCCACTCGGTGCGGCTCTACCGGATGCGCGGCACCGTCGAGGGCCTTCGAGCCCTGATCGAGGTGGTGACCGGCGGGGAGGTGCTGCTCGCCGAGAGCGGCGGGGTCCGCTGGTCCGCGGCCCCGAACACCGCGCCGCCGGGCGAGGCGGCGGCCCGGCTCTCCGTCCGGGTGACGCTGCCGCCGGGCGTGTCGGTGGACGCGGCCGCGCTGGAAGAGCTGATCATCGCGGAGAAACCCGCACACGTCCCCCACAGTCTGGAGGTCATCGAAACATGATCGTGTGTCGCAAGTGCGGGCTGCACAACCGCGACGAGGACACGTTCTGCGGCTCCTGCGGGAGCTTCCTGGAATGGACCGGGGACAAGCAGACGCCGAAGATCGCGCAGGAGGTCGTCGAGGAGATCGAGCAGCAGCAGGAACTGGAGGCCGCCGCGCCCCGGATCGGCCTGCTGCAGCGCGTGGTCCAGGGGGCGAACAACTTCATCGCCGGGCCGAGGCCGGATACCGCCGTCTCCGGCGGCGCGGCCGGCGCCGCGGGGGCCGCCAGGCCGGGAACAGTGCTGCCGCCCGGACCTCCGAGGCCGGGCGGAGCGCCGCCGCCTCCGCCCCCGAGGCCTGGCGCCGGCGCACCCCCGCCACCTCCGCCTCCACGACCCGGTGCCGGCGCGCCACCGCCTCCGCCTCCCCCGCGGCCAGGTGGGGCTGTACCTCCGCCACCGCCGCCGCGACCCGGTGCCGCCGTGCCGCCTCCACCTCCGCCGCCGCGACCCGGTGCCGCCGTGCCGCCTCCACCTCCGCCGCCGCGACCCGGTGCGGCCGTACCTCCGCCGCCACCACCTCCGAGGCCGAGTGGGGCTGTACCTCCGCCTCCGCCACCCCCGCGGCCAGGTGGGGTTGTGCCCCCGCCACCGCCGCCTCCGGCGCCGGGCGCAGCGGTCCCGCCGCCGCCCCCGCGACCTGGTGCGTCCGCGCCTCCGCCACCCCCGCCGCCTCCACGACCGGCGGCAACGCGGAGCGACCTCTCGGCGCTGGTCGCACCCGTGGTGCCTGGAATCGCCTCCGAGCCGACCGCACCGTCCACCGGCTCCGGCGCCGCCCCGCTCCGGACGCCCGAAGTGATCGCCGAGCTGGCGCCGCAGATCGCGCGGGCCAAGGCGGTCGCGGTGACCAAGACCGCGCCGAGCCGTCGGCTGCAGCCGGGCGACCTGATCTGCGGCACCTGCGGAGAGGGCAATCCGAGCACCCGCAGATTCTGCAGCCGGTGCGGCAGTTCGCTCATCGAGGCGGTGCGGGTCAAGGAGCCGTGGTGGCGCAGGTGGCTGCGTAAGCTCATGCCCCGGCGCGGACCGAAGGTCGTCGCGCTCGGCGCACGCACGGAGGGCCAGGCGGAAGGGGCGCCCGCCGCGCTCGTCGTGAAGCCCGGCCTCGACCTGAAGCACAAGCTCCGGCGGATCTTCCGCACGGTCCGTGTCGTCCTCGCGGTGGTGATCCTCGTCGGCGGCATTTTCTACGGCGCCTATCCGCCGTTCCGCAACGCGGTCAACCACCGGGTGGGGAGCCTGAAGTCGGATGTCAACAACGAGATCGGCGCCAACCTCTCGCCGATCCACCCCGTGAGCGTGACGGCGAACATCACCGGCCCCGGCTCCTCGGCACTGAACGCCTCGGACGAGAACCTCAACACCTACTGGCTGGCGCCCTGGTCGAGCACGGCCGAGCCGGCCCTCACCCTCAAGTTCGCGCACCGGGTCACCTTGGAGAAGATGATCCTGCACGTGGGCGCGGGCAGTGCCTTCGTCCAGCACGGCAGGCCCAGCGAGCTGACCCTGAAGTTCTCGAACGGCGAGTCCGTGGACATCTTCCCGAAGGACACCGCGCAGTCGCAAACCTTCTCCATCGGCCGCGCGGTCGCGATCAGCAGCGTGGAGATACAGGTCGCCGGCATCAATCCGGGCACCTCCGGATCCGACGACGCCATCACGGAGATCGAACTCTTCGGTGTCGGGCTCTGACGGGAGGCGGGAATGGCAGACGTCGTCATCAGGACCGGAGACATGATCCAGGTCACGATCCCGGCACCGACCGTGGTACCCGCGATCGCGGCGCCGGTGCCGCTGACGGGTTCGAGCACCAACGTGACCGTGGTCGGGACGCTCGTCTGCCTCCAGGGCGACGAGCTTCCGCCCGTGCTGCGGGTGCCGCTGGTCTACACGGCGCCGCCGTTCGTCACCCCCGGCATGGGCACCCTGTCGCTCACGCTGATGCCGAACAACCTGACCAAGCAGACCACCAACGGCGGCAAGCCGCTGCTTCTGAAGGGCGGGACGTTTCAGGCGATGTTCACGGTGAGCTCGCCCGCCATGCAGCCGACTCCCGGCGGCCCGGTACCCGACCCCATGGTCCAGAAGCCGGGCACGGCGCAGTTCATCTCCACGAACCAGATCGTGAAAGCGAGCTGATACCGGGGCCGCCCGTGCGGACCCGGATCAGCCTCGCGGCTGCTGTGCCTGTCCGAGCTGCTGTGCCTGCCCGGACTACTGCGCCTGTCCGGGCTGCTCGGGCCGCCCGCCGCCGGGACGTTCGATGATCGTGCGGCGCTCCCACCGGCGCACGGTCCCGCCGGTCCCGACCGGCGGCGGGCCGGCCGGGCCGGAGCCCGTCGCGGCGGCCTCGCCGGACGGTCCGAGGGCCGGCGTCTGGCGCGCCGCCACCACGATCTGCCGGGCCGGCGGCGCGAGCTCGGTCACCATCGCCGGCACGACCGGAGCCACCAGCTCCAGCTCCAGATGCGCGTGCGGGGCGATGCCGAAGCCCGACCACAGGCCCTGTGCCGAGCGCCCGGCGTCCTCGCCCGCGCAGCGCACGAAGGTCGGGATTCCGGCCTCGGCCAGAGCCCCGGTCAGCTGGTCGTCCGGGATGGCCTCCGTGGCCGTGCAGGCGTCGATCAGCAGCCCGAGCAGCTCGTGCTCCTCGAGCGTCCGCCGGGACGTCTCATCGTCGCCGCCCGCCTCCGCCCAGGCGGTGACCAGGAAGCTGAGCCGGTAGTAGCGCGGCGTGGGCTGTCTGCCCACCAGCCGCCCGTCCTGGTCGCGTGTGTCCGACCATCCGGAGCGCGGCAGGTCCTGGGGGTCCCGGTGGACCTCGCGGAGGAATGCGCTGACGAACGCGGAACCGGACTTGCGCCTCTCCCAGTCGGCCCGCGGCGCGTCGAAGCTGACGCCGGTGCTCGGCGGGAGGACCTGCTTGAGCCAGTTCGCGAGCGAGAGGTCCGCGTCCCGCAGCATGCTCACCTGCGCCGTCCTTCCCAAGGCCCTGCGTTAGGTGTGAGAGGCCTGCCGTTCAGGCCGTCAGCGTCTTGGTCGAGAGCGCGCCGCCCGTATCAAGGAGGCTGACCACCGCGGACCGGCCGCTGACCAGGTAGCCGAGCGCCGCGGCGTGCATCGCCTCGACGGGCGCGATCGTCGCGGCCGCGGAGACGGCCGGCCCGAGGCCCTTCAGGCTCCCGGCGGCGGCCGTGTAGGTCTGAGCCGCCTGGATCTCCAGGCGCTGCACCGCGGACACGATCGCGTCCACATCCGAGGCCGCGCCGATCGCGCTCATCAGCTGTGCGTTGCCCGAGAGCGGGGTTCCGGTGATGGTCGGCTTGTGCGCATCCTGCAGGATCGCGTTCCAGATCGCGGCGTGCCGGACATGGTGGGCCGTCGCGGTCTGTACGAACGCTGCCAGCGCGGGGATCGCCTTGCCGAACTTCCCCGCGCGCAGTGCCGCGTCGACGGCCCGGTAGGCGCTCGCCGCCTGGTTCTCGAGGGCGGCGGCGAGGGCCACGGTCCGCAGGTCTCCGGAGTACGGCGAGGGTGCGGGTCCGGGGCTGCTGCACGCGTCGAGCGTCAGGCCGACCCAGAGTCCGGTGACTCCCAGGGTGAACGCCCGCCGCGACTGCCCGCTCAATGCACCGCGCCCTCGTTGATCGCGGACGCGTCCGCGGTGGGATAGACAAACTGGGGAATGCCCACCGTGCCGACCGCCGCGGGAAGCGCCCGCGCATCGGCGGCGGTCGCGCCCGGCTCGGCGTTCCCGCCGTTGAGCAGCGTGCGGAAGATCAGCAGCTCCGCGCCGTGCTGCGCCTCGACGGACGCGATGTTCACGAACAGCGAGCGCACGCTGCCGTCCACGGCCAGGGTCGCGTAGCGGGTGCAGGTCTGCGCGATGATGCCTTCGAGTTCGTCGAGCAGGCCGGCCAACGACGAGGGTTCCTTCGCCCCGGCCAGGCTCCGGCCCAGGGACGCGGCGTACCGCGCGTCGGCGGCGTGCTGCTGCGCTCCGCCGGCCTTGGCGACGGCCTGGTTGAAGGCCTGCGCGTGGGCGGCGTGGTGCGCTCTGTTGCGCGCTATCAGAGCACGCAGCTGAGCGCTCCCCGCCGCCACGAAGGGCATTCCCGCCGCGGTCGTGTAGGACACGACCGCGAGGTTCTCCAACGCCGCGGCCGTCTGAAGCACCTGCACGGCGAGCGGGGCCTCAGAGGCCGGCGCGGTGGATGGCCCGGTCATAACTTGCCTTGCTCCGTTCTTCGATCAGGACGTGGTGATGATGAGGTTGTACGTGCCCACGATCTTGTTCGCGTTGTTCTTCGGATCGGTCTGCGTGACCGTCACGACGACGGGGACGCTGCCGCCGGCGGTCCCGAAATTGAGGGTCCCGCTGATCGCCCCGGTGTTGGGGTCGATCGTGTCGCAGGTCCCGCTGGAGTCGCACGGCAGGTTGGCAGCGGCATACGTCACAGCGCTTCCGTAGCCGCCACTCGACGCAATGGGGTCGGTACTCAACTTGACGGTCGAATGCTGATCGACACTGGTCGTGACGGAGTTCAAGACCAGCGGCGGAATGGTCACCGTCAGAACCACCGGGACCGGGGCGCTGAGGGTGTGCCCGAGCGCGTCCGTGATCGTCACGCCGACGGCGATCTGGCTGGTGGAGCAGGTGAGCTGTTCGCTACGCGGCGTTGGGACGGTGACCTGCACGCTGTCGCACGCCACGTCCGGGGTGCCGGCGACCACGCCTGTCGTGGAGCTGATGGACAGCCATGACGGCACGGAGGAGGTGGAGTCGAAAGCGAAGGTGTACGGCACCACTCCGCCGGAGGGCTTGATCGTCTGCGTGAACGCCGTGCCGACCGTGCCGGTCCAGTTGAACGGTCCGTTCGCATTCAGCGCCGCGTTGACCGTGATGGTGAAATGGGCGGTCTGCGACGGCACTGCGACGTTCGTATCGCTCAGCGTGATCTGGAACCCGTACGTCCCGGGTATGGCCGCGGCGGCCACCGGACCGGTGATCTTCCCGGTCGTGGTGTCGAAGTGCAGGCCGTCGGGAAGCGGGCCGGTCTCCGCCCACTGATACGCGCCCGAGCCACCGCTCGCCGTCGGGGTCACGTCATACGGCTGCCCGGCGACCGCAACAGGTATCTGCGGCTCTGAGAAGGCCAGCGGCGAGCTGATCTTGAGCGTGAGCGACTGGGTCGCCCGCTGCGCCGGTGGACCCTTGTCCGTCACGGTGAAGGTGAGCGGAGTGGACGAGGACGTCGCCACAGTGGTGGTGGTGCCCGACACGATTCCGGTGTTCGGGTCGAGGTTCAGGCCGGTCGGCAGGGTGCCGCTCGAGATGGACCAGGTGTACGGAGCGGTCCCCCCGGCCGCCGTGAGGGCCAGGGAATAAGGCTGCCCCGTCAGCACGTCGGGCAGGGACTGCGTGGTGATCTGCAGCGAGCCCGCCACGGTGATCGACAGGGACACGGTGGTGGTCAGCGGAGGCGAGCTCATGTCGGTCACCTGCACGGTGAACGGGAAGACACCCGTCTGCGTGGGCGGGCCGGTGATCTGGCCGTTCGGCGCGAGGCCCAGGCCCGGCGGCAGCGTGCCCGTCAGGGTCCACACATACGGAGCGGTGCCGCCGATCGCGGTCAGCTGCGCCGTGTAGGCCGGGGTCTGGCCGACCGCCGCCTGGGGCAGGCTCGTGGTCGTGCCGAAGAGGCCGGCCACGACGTCCAGGGTCAGGGGCTGCGCCGCGGAGGTGCGATGCGGGTTGCCCGAGTCGGTGGCGGTCACGCTGAACGAGGAGTTGCCCGCCTTGGTCGGGGTTCCGCTGATCACGCCGGTCGCCCGGTCGAGGGCCAGGCCCGCGGGCAGGGTACCGGTGGTGACGGACCACGCGTAGGGCGTCGCTCCGCCGGACCCACTGAGTGTGCGCAGGTAGGGCGCGTTGACGACCCCGCCCGGCAGTTCCAGGGTGCTGATACTCAGCGGATTGGCGACGGCGATGGTCAGGTGTTGGGTGGCCGACTGCTTCGGTGTGGTGGAGTCCATGGCCTCGACGGTGAACGCCGAGGTGCCCGCGGCCGTCGGACTTCCGCTGATCACGCCCGTGGCCGGGTTGAGGGTCAGCCCGTCGGGCAGTACGCCCTGGCCGGGCACCAGGGACCAGGCGAACGGCGCGGTGCCGTTGGCGGCCGCGAGCGTCTGCGAGTATGCGGCGCCCGTGGTCGCGTCCGGCAGCGTGGAAGTGGCCACGGCCGGGGCGACGACGACCGTGAGGGTGAAGATCTGTGTCGTGGACTGCGCGGGCACGCCTGCGTCGACCAGCCTCGCGGCGAACGTGGCCGTTCCTGCCGCGCTCGGGGTTCCGCTGATCAAGCCGGAGGCCGAGTTGAGCGTCAGGCCCGGGGGCAGGCTGCCGGTGGTGATGGACCACGTGAAGGGCGCCGTGCCGCCGGTCGCGCCCAGGACCTGCGAGTAGGGCGCGTTCTTGACACCCTCCAGCGGCAGTGCCGCGGGAGTGGTGATCGTCAGCGGATCGGCGACAGCGATCCTCAGGTGTTGGGTGGCGGACTGCTTGGGCGTGGTGGAGTCGGTGGCCTCAACGGTGAAGGCGAAGGTGCCGGTGGTCGTCGCTTTTCCGCTGATGATGCCTGTGGCCGGATCGAGGAGCAGGCCGGCAGGCAGTACGCCCTGGCCGGGCACCAGGGACCAGGCGAACGGCGCGGTGCCGTTGGCGGCCGCGAGCGTCTGCGAGTAGTCAGCGCCCGTGGTCGCGTCCGGCAGTGTGGAGGTGGCCACGACCGGGGCGACGACGACCGTGAGAGTGAAGATCTGTGTCGTGGACTGCGCGGGCACGCCGCCGTCGACCAGCTGCACGGTGAACGTGGCCGCTCCCGACCCGGTCGGGGTTCCGCTGATCACGCCGGTCGCCGGGTTCAGCGTCAGGCCAGCAGGCAGGGCCCCGACGGTGACGGACCAGGTGAAGGGCGCAGTTCCGCCGGTCGCGCCCAGCGTGAACGAGTACAGCGCGTTCCTGACACCCTCCAGCGGCAGGGCCGCGGGAGTGGTGACCGCCAGCGGATCGGCGACAGCGATGCTCAGGTGTTGGGTGGCGGATTGCTTGGGTGTGGTCGAGTCGGTGGCCTCAACGGTGAACGCGGAGGTGCCGGTGGTCGTCGCCTTTCCGCTGATGATGCCCGTGACCGGGTCGAGGGTCAGCCCGGCGGGCAGTACGCCCTGGCCCGGTATCAGCGACCAGGTGTATTGCGCGGTACCGAAGGCCGCCACGAGCTGCTGCGAATAGGCCTTTCCGGTGATCGCCTCCGGCAGCGAGGAGGTGGCCACGATCGGAGCGTCGACGACGGTGAGTGTGACGTTCTTGGCGGTGGGCTTGTCGGGTGACCCGCTGCTGGCCACGTCCACGGTGAACGTGGTGCTTCCAGACACGGTCGGGGTTCCGCTGATCACGCCGGAGGCCGAGTTGAGCGTCAGGCCCAAGGGCAGGGGCGTGCCCTTGGGGGCGATGGACCAGGTGTAGGGCGTCGTTCCGCCCGTTGCGGCCATCGTGAACGAGTACGGCGCGTTCCTGACGCCCTCTTGCGGCAGCGTCGCGGGAGTAGTGATCGTCAGCAGGTTGGTGACGACGATGGTCAGCTGCTGGGTGGCCGACTGGGGCTGCGCGGCCGAGTCCGTGACCTGGGCGGTGAAGGAGAACGTCCCGGTCGTGATCGGGGTTCCGCTGATCGCGCCCGTGGTCGAGTCGAGGCCCAGCCCGTTCGGCAGCACGCCCTCGCCCGGCACCAGCGACCAGAAGTACGGCGCAGTGCCGAAGACTGCGGTAAGGGTCTTCGAGTACGCGGTGCCGATGGTCGCACCGGGCAACGAGGACGTCGAGACCTCTGGAGCGTCGATGATCGCCAGCGTGAACGTCGTGGAGGCGAACTGGTAGGGCGGCCCCGCGTTGACCACCTGTACCTTGAACGTCGCCGTACCCACCGAGGTCGCGGTCCCGGTGAGGACCCCGTCGGTGGAGAGCGTGAAGCCCGGCGGGAGCGTGCCCGTGCTGACCGACCAGGTGTACGAGCCGGTGCCGCCGGTGCCGCTGAGGGACTCCGAGTAGGGCTTGCCGAGCACCGCCTGGGGCAGCGTGTCAGTGGAGACCGCCACCTTGCCCACCACGTTGACCGTCACGGATCCGGACACGACCGACGGTGCTGCGGCACTCGCGCTCGGCGAATCCGTCACGTCCGTCAAGGTGATGGACGCCGGGCCGATGAGGGACGCAGGTCCCACCGCCGCGCTCGCGCTGGGGGACGGCGAGGCCGAGGCCGTGCCGGTCGTCGCCGTGATGGTCGCGGTGCCCGGACTGACCGCGGTCACCGTGCCGTCCTGCGAGACCGTGGCGACGGCTGGATTCGTGGAGGTCCACACGACCTTCGGCGTCGAGTTCACGCCGTTGGCCGAGGTGCCGCTCACCGTGACCTGGTCGGTCGACCCGGCCAGGACCGCCGGCGCGGCGGCCTTGACGGTCAGCGCGGTCAGCGCGTTGGGCTTGGCGCCCGCCGCGTTCTTCGCGGCCGAGTTCGCGGCACCCGCCGCGTTGGATGCCTGCGCCGCCGCGCTCAACGCGGAATCCGACGCGGTCGCGGCCGAGTGCACGACCGGTCGCAGCACGGCGAACCAGAGCGCGAACAGCAGGCCGCAGGCCAGGGCCAGGATCCCGAGCGCCGGGAACAGCCACTCGGGCAGCGTCTGCTTCTCCAGCATCACGCCTTCGACCCTCGGGCCCTCGCCCCACTCCGGCTGCGCGGTGACCTCGAACGGCAGCGTGCGGTTCGGTCCCCTGAAGAAGGTCTTGCGCGGCACGGTCTTCACGCGCACGAAGGTGGCCGTGCCCGCTTGGGCGACGAACACCGAGGGCCTCGTCCGGAAGTTCAGCTTGACCTCGGGGTCGAAGGTCTCGACCCGGATCGGCTCGGGCCGGTTGCCGTGGTTCTCCACGACCAGCCTGAACCGCGCCGCACGCCGTCCCGTCGCGCTCTTGGGCACCAGCTGCGCGCCGAGATCGGCGAACTCCCCGACCTGGACGTACCCCTCCTCGATACTCGAGCCCTCGGGGTCCTCGGTCGACGCCGCGCGCAGGGCGAACGGCATCTCGCCGGGCTCCAGCGAGGCGGAGCGCGGCGGCTTGAACCTGATGCGGACCCGCTCGGTGGCGCCCGGCAGGAGATTGACCTGGGCGGGTTCGACCAGTGCCCACTCGGCCGTGTCGCCGAGCACGTCGAGCACGATCCGGTCGACCACCATCCCGGTGTTCTCCAGGCGCAGGGCGCAGACGGCCTCTTCACCCGGCACGACCTCGATCGCGGCATGGCCGTCTTCGAAGACGACGGAGACTCCCATCGGCCGGGCCCCCCTTCCTGTTCCGCGAGAACCGCGGTGTTGACACGTCGAAGCCTGCCGCCCCGGACGCCCGGGGCGCAGCGCCCCCGGGCACGGCTCTTGGCGCGTCAAGGTGGCACTTCGCCCGACCAGACTGCCAGCGCGCACGTCCGCCCGCTTGCGTAAAAGAGCAGCGAAACGAGCAGCCGTACAGCCCTTTCGGTCCTTCGTCGACTGCTCCGGCCCCGCCTCTTCAGCCCGCGTTGCCGCCGCAGGGCATCCGGTCGGCCGGCCGCCGCGCCCGCCCGTCCGAGCGACATCAGGCCAAGCTCACAGATCCGGACAAACACACCATTCGGCGGTATCAGGCCACCGCGACGAACATTTCCCGGCGCGGATCGTGCCCGGAGCACAGCACCCGCAGTCTCTCCGCATCCGGCGGCAGCGCCCGACCGTGCTCCCGACACCCGGCTGACCAGGCCAGACCCGTCTCGACGAGCGCGCAAAGGACGCAGCCCTCAACCGAGGCCGTGGAAGCCGACGCAGCCCGCGGCGACACGCGTCGCCGCGCGGCGACCCGTCCCACCGCCCCGCGAAAGTAACGGACAAGCCACGGAGGGAATCAGAGGCCAGTTACACCTACCGGATCGAGGCTGGGAGGGGCATGCTCATTAAGGAGGGGGAACGCGCAGACTTGAAGGTGAATTCGACTCCTGTGTTGCGCGGGATCCCGCCGTCGCGGCCGGCGTGTGCGCGCCGGGAAAACCATGTAACCCAGGGGGGAAGCTTGCGAGGCCGGATACCGGTGTCGATCTACACCGACGACCCCATCACCCGGGCAGGACTGGCGACCGAGTTGCGTCAGCGCTCCGAGATCGAACTCGTCGATCCGCCCCCCGGCGGCTCGGCACAGGTAGTCGTGTTCGCGGTCGACCCGGTGACGGAGTCGGCCCTGGAAATGATCAGGACGGTGCGCCTGAAGGATGGGGCGCAGGCCGTGCTCGTCGTCTCCGCCCTGTCCGACGACGACCTGTTGGCGGTCGTCGAATCGGGTGCCTGCTCGGTGGTGTGGCGGTGGGAGGCGACGACTGCCTGGCTCACCAAGACCGTGCTCAAGGCGGCCGAGGGCGACGCGGCGCTGCCCCCCGATCTGCTGAACCGTCTGCTCAAGCAGGTAGGCCGACTCCAGCAGCAGGTCCTGCGTCCCCAGGGCCTGCCCCCGAGCGGGCTCTCCGACCGCGAACGCCGGGTCCTGCGCCTGGCGGCCAACGGCTTCGGCAACGACGAGATCGCGACCGAGCTCGCCTACTCGAGGCGCACCGTGGCGAGCGTCCTGCATGACGTCACAGTCCGCTACCAACTGCGCAACCGTGCGCACGCCGTCGCGTACGCCATCCGCGAAGGGTTGATCTGATTCCTGGGCCGCAGCGCCAGAACCTCCGCCATGAGCGCCCAGTCCCCGCGCCTGCAGATCCTCGGCCGGCCCGTCCCGCTGATCCCCGCGGACACGGACCCGCCTGGCGTGGGGATCTTGACATTCTCGGCCGGCCCAAAGTGCCGGCTGTTCACGGTGTGCCGGTGATGTGGACGGTTCCGCCAGAGCCGATGCGATCACCGCCACCGCCGTGGCTGGTGCGCAGCTAGGCGTCGGCATGCACGGTCTCGGTGATTCCGTGCGCTTCATCGGCGTGGCGGCTGTGAACTTGCACCAGGGTTTCGAGCCGCTGACCATCCGCGCGGCCGACCAAACACCGACCGGTACAGTCCAACGCGTGACTCGCATCGATGCGCACCACCATCTCTGGGACCTGAGTCAGACCGAGCAGGCCTGGCTGCAAGGGCCGGCGATGGCGCCGATCCACCGGACCTTCTCCGTGGCGGACCTCGCACCGGAGGCGGCGGCGGCCGGGATCGACCGCAGCGTCCTGGTCCAGGTGCTGCCCGACGTCGGCGAGACGCGCGGATTCCTGGCCCTGGCCGCCGAGTCCGACCTGGTGGCCGGGGTGGTCGGCTGGGCCGACCTGACCGGTGCGGACTTCGCCGACATGCTCGCCGGCCTACGCGCGGGTCCCGGCGGTGAGCTGTTGCTGGGCATCCGGCATCTGGTGCAGGGCGAAGCCGACCCGCGCTGGCTGTGCAGACCCGATGTGCTTCGCGCCCTGGGCGTACTGGCCGACGCAGGACTCCGCTACGACCTGCTGACCCTCCCCCATCAGCTCCCCGCAGCCATAGAAGCAGTGCGGACGCTCCCGCAGCTGACCTTCGTGCTGGACCACCTCTCCAAGCCGCCGATCGCGAGCGGCGAGTTGGAGCCGTGGGCGACGAGCGTGCGTGAACTGGCGGCCGAGCCGAACGTCTACTGCAAGCTGTCCGGCATGGTGACCGAGGCGGACTACCAGTCGTGGACCGTCGAGTCGCTGCGCCCCTACGCGGAGACGGTGCTGGACTCCTTCGGTCCCGAACGGTTGATGTTCGGCTCCGACTGGCCGGTCTGCCTGCTCGCGGCCTCATACGCCGAGGTGACGGACGCCGCCGAACAGCTCGTGTCCGAACTGTCGAAGGACGAGCAGGCCGAGGTCTTCGGAGGGACGGCAGCTCGCGCCTACCGGTTGGCCGTACCCACCACCGACTGAGCGGACCGCACCGGACCGTCCCGGGCTCTGTCACATCCGTCGGATGCCGGGCGTCTATTCAGTATGGAGACGCTCACCGAGGACCGACCGGCCAACGACGACGCGTGGCTGGCCGACCGTTTCGAGGAGTGCCGACCCCGCCTGCGGATGGTCGCGTACAGCATGCTGGGCTCGCGGGTCGAGGCCGATGACGCCGTGCAGGAGGCCTGGCTTCGCCTGTCCCGTAGCGACGATGCGGCGATCAACGACCTCTCCGCCTGGCTGACCACGGTCGTGGGCCGGATCTGCCTGAGCATGCTGCGGACTCGGCGCAACCGTCGCGAGGAGTATCCGGGCACCTGGCTGCCGCAGCCGATCGTGCAACCGGAGGAGCTGGGCGATCCGGAGCAGCACGCGCTGGCCGCCGACTCGATCGGGCTGGCGCTGCTGATCGTGCTGGAGACGCTCAATCCGGCCGAACGGCTGGCCTTCGTGCTGCACGACGTGTTCGGTCTGCCCTTCGACGAGGTGGCGGACGTGGTCGGGCGCAGCCCGGCGGCAGCGCGGCAGTTGGCCAGCCGGGCACGACGGCGAGTGCGCCAGGCTCCGCAGCCCGACGCCGACTTGGTACGACAGCGCCGGGTGGCCGATGCGTTTCTGACCGCCGCTCGGGACGGCGACTTCGAGGCGCTGCTCGAAGTGCTGGATCCGAACGTCACCGTGCACGCGGACCGCGGACCACACAGCCGGGTGCCCGAGCAGCCGGTATCCGGGGCAGAGGCGGTCGCCCGCTTCGTGCTGGCGAACGCCGGCCGGTTCCTCTCGCTGCTCAAGCCGGTGATCGTCAACGGGGCGGCGGGCAGCCTGGTCGGCGACCCGGCGCACCCGCTCGGGGTCATCGGATTCACCATCGCCAACAACCGGATTCTGCGGATCGACATCATCGCCGACCCGGCGAAGCTGCGCGGGCAGACCTGACCCCACAGCCATGACAGCAGAGTCCTGATTCCAGGGCTCCAGACCACAGACGACCCAGGGGGCTGCTGCCCCCTTCCCGAAAACAGGAGGTTTCCGCCATGTCCGCGACCGCTGCGTCCACGTTCCCGCCCACTCCGCCACCGAGCCGACCGTCCGCGCTGTCCACCTCGCGCGGCAAGCTCACCCTCGCGCTGCTCTGCGCGATCGGCTTCCTCGACTTCGTGGACGCCTCGATCGTGAATATCGCGCTGCCCTCGATCCAACGCGACCTGCACTTCTCGGTGCAGAACCTGCAGTGGGTACTCAGCGGCTATCTGCTTACTTATGGCGGCTTCATGCTGCTGGGCGGACGGGCCGCCGACCTGCTCGGCCGCCGCCGGGTGCTGGTGGCCGGGACCGTGTTGTTCGGGATCTCGTCGCTCGGCGGCGGATTCGCAGGCAGCGCGGGGGTACTGGTAGCCGCGCGGCTGATCCAGGGCGTCGGCGCGGCGTTCATGCTGCCCGCCGCGCTGTCGGTTCTGACTACAACCTTTACCGAGGGCACCGACCGGCACAAGGCACTCGGCGCGTGGGGCGCGACCGGCGGCCTGGCCTCGGCCGCCGGCGTGCTGCTCGGCGGACTGCTCACTCAGGGACCGGGCTGGCGCTGGGTCCTGTTCGTCAACCCGCCGGTGTGCGTCCTGGTGCTGGCCGCTGTCTACCGGCTGATTCCCGGCGAGCGCCCGCGCACCGAGCGTTTGGCCTTCGACCTGACCGGGGCCGTGCTGTCCTGCGGGGGCACGCTGCTGCTGATCTACGCGCTGGTGAAGGCACCCGACCAGGGCTGGGGTTCGGCCGACACGATGCTGGAACTCGTCGGCGCGCTGGCTCTGCTGGTGGTGTTCCTGGTCAACGAGATGCGCAACCGGAACCCGCTGGTACCCCTGTCGATCTTCCGCATCAGGGGCCTGGCAGCGACGAACGTGACCCAGCTGATCGCACTGGCCGGAATGCTGTCCATGTTCTACTTCGTCACGCTGTATATGCAGGAGGTATTGGGCTACTCGGAGCTGAAGGCGGGTAGCGCATACCTGCCGCTGTGCTTCGCCGTCGGCATCGCGGCGGGCATCGCGTCGAAGCTTTTCGTGCGTACGGGGACCCGTCCGGTCATCATCGTCGGCGCGCTGATCTCGGCGTCCGGGCTGTATCTCCTGTCGCGGATCCCGGTGGACGGGACTTATGCCCCGGATCTGCTGCCCGGGATGCTGGTCCTGGCGGTCGGACTGGGTGGAATGTTCGTCGCTGTGGCAACTGCGGCCAACGCGGGAGTGTCGCAGGGCAGGGCGGGTCTGGCCGCCGCGCTGTTGAACACCTCGCAGCAACTGGGCGGAGCACTCGGACTTGCGGTGCTCTCGGCTATCGCCACTGCGCGAACCAGGAGCCTGATGGCGGACCACGCGTCTCCGTCCGCTGCGCTGACCGGCGGGATCCATCGTGCCCTGCTGGTCGGCGCTGTTTTCCTGCTCGCTGCGGCGCTCATCGGCCTGCGCGCCGCGAATACGCGAGGCGAGACAGTTGAACAGGGTCCGGAGCAGATGGATCGGGACGAGAAGGATCGAGTGGAGAAGGAGCGGGACGATCGGGAGGGGCGGGTGCAGGCTGACACGGGAACGGATCCGGAGGTCGTCGTGCGCTGAACCGATCGGACTGCCCTGTGGTAGTTCAACCATCCCGGGTGGCTGGTCGACTTGATAGTTCGGTGAGTGTCGGTCTGCTTGGAGCGGTTGTCTGTCCGCGTGTTGCGGACAGGCGATCGCTTCGGGCTGTGGACGAACACCGGCTCCGGCCTGTCCGGCTGGACCATCACGATCAGCTATCCGACCCAGATCTTCCTGGTGACCGAGTCGGCCGGCACCTGGAGCCGGAATGGCAACACTCTGACCGGCATCAGCACCGGCGCGCTGGCCACGGGCGATGTCGTGCACACCGTGGTCGAAGGTCCGGCGCCTAGCGGCGGCACTATCCAGCAGCCGAGCGTCACCGTGGATGGATTTGCCTGCACTCCGTGAGGTGATCGCTGCGGACTCTGCTGGATGCGCGCTTTCTGGATGCGTTCCTGGCGGGAGTGTGCCGTCGGGACACGTGACTGACGGATAGGTGTCTGAGGGAGGAGGACATGGCGGGCGCGTGCCTCGCCGACGCTGCGAGCGGAGTAGGGCGTCCATGGGGCCATCAGAACTTCCAGGTGACTCCGGTCAGCTCCTCGGAAAGTATCCACAGGCGGCGGGCTGTCTCCTCGTTCTTCGCAGACTCGACGGGCTGCACCTCGGTCGGGTAGCCGCGGTTCTCGAGGAAGCCGTGCGGGCCGTAGAACCTGCCGCTTTCGGCTGCCGGGTCGACCGCGGCGTAGAGCTCGTTGAGCGCACCCATCTCGACCCTCTGGGCCAGGAGCGTGTTGCCCAACCGCATGATCTGTTTGCCCATGCCGGTCGGGCCTGAGGTCTGCAGGTTCGTAGCCGAGTAGCCCGGGTGGGCCAGGAGCGAGCGGACCGGGCTGCCTACCGCGCGCAGCCTGCGATCCAGCTCCAGGCCGAACAGCACGTTGGCGAACTTGGACTGGGAGTAGTGGCCCGTCGGGGAGTAGGAACGGTCCCCGTTCAGGTCGTCGAAGTGGATCGAGCCGCGCTTGTGCAGCGCGGAGCTGACCGTGACGATGCGCGGGTCGTTGCCGCGCGCGATGGTGTCGAACAGCAGACCGGAAAGGGCGAAGTGGCCCAGATGGTTCGTCGCGAACTGGGACTCGAAGCCCTGCGGGGACAGCCGGCGCGGCGGCATCATCACTCCCGCGTTGTTGATCAGTACGTCGACCTCGACGCCCTCGTTCAGGAGTCCGGCGGCGAAGTGGCGCACCGAGTCGAGATCGGCGAGGTCGAGCAGGCGGTACTCGACGCGCGCGGCTGGTTGTCGGGCCTTGAGCCGGTCCACGGCATCAGAGCCCCTCGCGTCGGTGCGCGCGGTGAGTATGACCCGGCCGCCGTGCGCTGCGAGCCGGCGGGCCGTCTCGAAGCCGAGGCCGCTGTTGGCCCCGGTGACGAGGAAGGTCCGGCCGGTCTGGTCTGCGATCCGTTCTGCGGTCCAGCGGTCCATGTCGCGCTCCTGTCTGCGGTGATCTCGATTCGCTCTGGTGTACACAGGATGCCTCAGGTGGCACTGAGTGTCAAGCAAGCCTGTGAGTGTCTTTTCTGGCACACCTTGTCGAACGAGTGCTACCGTGATCAGATGCAGACCGGCCCGGAAGTCCTCGCACCGATGAACCTCGCGGAGCGCAAGCGGCAGTTGGTCCGCGACCAGCTCGGCGAGGCCGCGCTGCGCCTGCTGGCGAGGCAGGGCTACGAGGAGACCACGGTCGAGCAGATCGTCGCCGCGGCCGGAGTGTCGCGCCGGACCTTCTTCCGCTACTTCAAGTCGAAGGAGGATGTGATCGTCGAGTCGGTCGGCGACATGGGCACCGCGATCCGCACCGCGCTGGCAGCCCGGCCGGAGCGGGAGAATCCACAGTCTGCGGTGCGCGCCGCATTGTCCGTGGCGGTCGACGAGCTCACGGCCGAGTCGGAGAAGTCGGTGCCGGTGATCCGGCTGCTGCTCGAAACGCCGGCGCTGCGCCGCCGGTATCTGGAGCGCCAGTCAATCCTGCAGGAGGAGGTTGCAGCGGTACTGGCCCGGCGCGAGGGTATCGACGAACGGGAAGACCGGGACGATCTGGGACCGGCGCTGGTCGCAGGGGTCGCGATCGCAGCCTTCGGGGTCGCGCTCGACTCTTGGGCGCGGCACGGGGGCGACGGGGACCTCAGTGCGCTGCTGGATGAGGCGTTCGCGCGGACCAGTCCCGGCGCGGCGGCGCGTAAGGGTAATAAGGGGTAGAACTTTGGGGTTGGGCGTCAGGGGGAGCGGGTCCAGATGGTGAGGAGGTAGCCGCCGTACCAGGCCGATACCAGGGCGCCGGTGCCTAGGACGGTCGCGAGAGTGCGCAGGCGCTGGCGGGCCAGGGAGACGGCGATCGGTAGGAGGAGCGGGAAGACCGGCAGCAGGAATCGCGCCTTGGAGTGGAAGTAGACGGGGCCTGACCACAACGCCGCCGCGAGCGAGACCCAGACGAAGACGAGCACGGCGAGCGGGGCACGGTCGCGGCCCCAGGTGAGCGCCGCTGCCGACAGCAGCGCGAGTACGACGACGCCGAGGGCGACGTAGTAGCCGAGTTGCTGCGGCTTGGTGAGGATCAGCGTGATCTCGTGCCACGTGCCGCTCGCACTCGGCGCGTTGTTCCAACCACGGGACTGCATGACGGACCACGCATCCCACCGGCCGAGTTCGACGCCGACCCAGGCGAGGTACCCCACCGTGCCGAGCGGGGCAAGGACTGCGGCGAGCCACGGGCGCCATCCGTCGGTGCGCCGGATGATCGCGATGAGCGCGCAGACGTCGATTGCGGCGGCCATCGCAAGGCCGGTCGGATGCGTCAGGCCCGCGAAGAAGCTTGCGACACCGGCCGCGACCCACCGGTCGCGCAGCAGGAACAGCAAGGCCAGCGCCATCAGCGCGGTGAGCAGCGATTCGGTGTAGGCCATCGACTCGACCAGCGCGGTCGGGAGGATGCCCCAGAGCACGGCCAGCAGCACTCCGGTGCGCCGGTCGTGCAGTTGCTCGCCGACCGCGCGGATCGCCACGGCGGCCACGATGCCGGAAAGCCAGCTGACCAACAGCGCGGCGGGCAGGTAGCCCAACCAGCTGAGCACCCGGATCAGCAGCGGATAGAACGGGAAGAAGACGATGTTCGTGTTGATCAGACTGCCGTCGGCGCGGTAGCTGAACGACGTGTCGTATCCATGCCGTGCGATGCCGAGGTACCAGGCCCCGTCCCACCTGCCCAGCAGCCCGTCGACGTCCACGCGATGTGCCATGGCGGCCAGCACGCACAGGCCCAGCAGACGCACTGCGCAGTACAGCAGGATCTCTGGAGCGTGCGCCTTCGCCCGCGCGTGAATTGAGGTCAATATGGCGGCGACCCTAGCGACGTGCGGCGAACGGTAGACGGTGGGGCAGCGACGCTTGGGTGACGAGGAGGTGATGCAGCGGGTTCAGTAAATGCATTGTCGGCCGTGAGGACGAATGAGTCACACTGTTCGGGTGCTGTTGACGATCACCGCCGTGCGCCCGGACGGAGCCGACTGGCCCGCCACCGATCTGGGATACCTGCTGGCCAAGAACCCGGGTCGGGTCCAGAGCTTCACCCATGCGTTCGGCCGGTCGCAGGTCTTCTACCCACGCGCGGACGAGGCGGCATGCACGGCTGCGCTGCTCCTGGAGATCGACCCGATCGCACTGGTCAGGACCCGCAACCTGGACTCGGCGGACTTCTCGCTGTCCCAGTACGTCAACGACCGTCCGTACGCCGCCTCGTCGCTGCTGGCCGGGGCGCTCGGACAGGTCTTCCGCACGGCGATCCGCGGGGGCTCGAAGGAGCGGCCGCTGCTGGCCGCGACCGCGATCCCGCTCACGATCCACCTGCCGGCGGTCTCGGCGAGCCCGGATCTGATCGAGCGGCTGTTCGCGCCGCTCGGCTGGTCCGTGGCGACGACCCAGCTTCCGCTCGACCCGGCGTTCCCGGCCTGGGGCGAGTCGCGGTACTGCGACGTGACGTTGACCGGCACGCTGCGGCTCTCGGACGCACTGAGCCAGCTGTACGTGCTGCTCCCGGTCCTGGACGGGTCAAAGCACTACTGGATCTCAGCCGAGGAGGTCGACAAGCTGCTGCGTGCGGGTGAGGCCTGGCTGCCTGCGCACCCGGACCGCGAGCTGATCACCCGGCGGTATCTCGGGCGTCGGCCGACGCTGGTGCGCAGTGCGCTGGCCCGGCTGGCGGAGAGCGACGAGGTTGATGCATCCGAGCTCGATAATGCGATTGTCGAGGTGGAGGAGGGTGAAGGGGCCGAGGTCGCGGGTGCGGCGAAGATTGCAGATGCGGCGGGAGCGGAGGGTGCCGCGGGCGTGACCGATCCGGCGGCACAGTTGGAGCGCAAGGCGTCGCTGGCCGTGCTGCGGCGTGACTCGGTGCTGGCCGCGCTCAAAGACGTCGGCGGGAAGCGCGTGCTGGACCTCGGCTGCGGCGGCGGAGCGCTGCTACACGCCTTGCTGCATGATCGGTACTTCACCGAGATCGTCGGCGTGGACGTCTCTGCACGGGCACTGCAGTACGCCACACGCAAGCTGCACCTGGACCGGCAGCCCGAGATGGTCGCGCGGCGGCTGACGGTGAAGCAGGGCTCGCTGACTTACACCGACGCGTCGCTGAAGGGCTTCGACGCGGCCGTGCTGATGGAGGTCGTCGAGCATGTGGACCCGCCGCGCCTGCCCGCCCTCGAACACGCCGTCTTCGGCGCGGCGCGTCCCGGAGCGGTCGTCGTCACGACTCCGAACGCCGAGTACAACGTGTTGTACGAGACCCTGGAGGCGGGACGGCTGCGGCACCGCGACCACCGCTTCGAGTGGACCCGGGCGCAGTTCGCGGCGTGGGCCGACGGGGTCGGCGCGAAGTACGGCTACGCGGTCGAGTACCGGCCGGTCGGGGACGTGGATCCTGAGCACGGGCCGTCGACTCAGATGGTCCTGTTCACCGGACTCGCGGTAACCGAAACCCGGAAGGAGGTGGAGGCGTGACCACTCAGAACCCGTCTACCAAGGCATTGACGGTTCCGGAGCTGGCCCTGGTGGTGCTGATCGGCGTCACCGGCTCGGGAAAGTCCACCTTCGCCCGCACGCACTTCAAGCCGACGCAGATCGTCTCCTCCGACGCCTGCCGCGGCGTGGTGAGCGATGACGAGAACGACCAGACCGCGACGGCCGACGCCTTCGCGCTGGTGCATCACATCGCCGGGATACGGCTGCGGCGCGGCCTGCTCACGGTCGTCGACGCGACCAGCGTGCAGCCCAAGGCCCGCGAGGCGCTGGTCAAGGTGGCCCGCGAGCACGACGTGCTGCCGGTGGCCATCGTGCTGGACGTTCCGGAGAGTGTGTGCCGCGAGCGCAACACGCACCGCCCCGAGCGGGCGATGGTCGGCCCGCACGTGATCACCCGTCAACGCAAGGACCTCAAGGCGAGCCTGCACGGCCTTGAGCGCGAGGGCTTCCGCAAGGTGCACATCCTGCGCAGCGTCGAGGAGGTCGCGCAGGCCGTCATCGAGTACGAGAAGGCGTACAACGACAAGCGCGAGCTGACCGGTCCGTTCGACGTCATCGGCGACGTGCACGGGTGCCGGTCGGAGCTGGAGTCGCTGCTGGGCGAGCTCGGATATCAGGTGCTGCGCAACGGGGACGGGCGGCCGGTCGATGCGGTACCGCCGGTCGATCCGGTCACGGGCGCGGCGCGTACAGCGGTATTCGTCGGCGACCTGGTGGACCGCGGTCCTGACACGCCCGGTGTGCTGCGGCTGGTGATGGGCATGGTCGAGGCCGGACACGCCCTGTGCGTGCCGGGGAACCACGAGAACAAGCTGGTGCGGGCGCTGACGGGTCGCAAGGTCCAGCGCACGCACGGGCTGGCCGAGTCGCTGGAGCAGCTGGAGCGTGAGCCGGAGGAGTTCCGTAAGAGCGTCGCGGAGTTCTGTCGCGGGCTGATCAGTCACTACGTACTGGACGGCGGACGGCTGGTCGTCGCGCACGCAGGTCTGAAGGAGGCGTACCAGGGCCGCGCGTCCGGGCGGGTGCGCTCGTTCGCGCTCTACGGCGAGACCACCGGGGAGACCGACGAGTACGGCCTGCCGGTGCGCTACCCGTGGGCCGAGGAGTACCGGGGCAAGGCCGTGGTGCTCTACGGGCACACTCCGGTCGTCGAGCCGGCGTGGGTAAACAACACCCTGTGCCTGGACACCGGCTGCGTCTTCGGCGGCGAGCTGACCGCGCTGCGTTACCCCGAGCGCGAACTGGTCGCGGTGCCTGCGGAGCAGGTCTGGTACGAGCCGGTCCGGCCGCTCGAGCGCGCCGGGACGACGGGGCGCGACCCGGGCGTACTCGACCTCGGCGACGTCTTGGGGCGCCGGACCGTCGAGTCCCGGCTGATGGGCAACCTGGTGGTGCGCGAGGAGAACGCTGCCGCGGCGCTCGAGGTGATGAGCCGGTTCGCCGTGGATCCGCGTTGGCTGATCTACCTGCCGCCGACCATGTCCCCGGTGGCGACGACGGAGCGGGAGGGCTACCTGGAGTACCCGACCGAGGCCTTCGCCGCGTTCCGAGCAGCGGGGGTCAACAAGGTCGTGTGCCAGGAGAAGCACATGGGCTCACGCGCGGTCGTGATCCTGGCCCGCGACGCGCAGGCCGCGCGGGAGCGTTTCGGCGTCGACAGCGACGCGAACGGGGGCGCGGCAGGGGTCGTGGTCACGCGCACCGGCCGGCCGTTCTTCGACGACCCGACCATCACCGCGACGCTGTTGGACCGCGTGCGCAACGCAGTCGAGGCGGCGGGGCTGTGGGAGGAGCTGAATACGACGTGGATCGCACTGGACTGCGAGCTGCTGCCCTGGTCTGCAAAGGCGATGGGGCTGCTGCGCGAGCAGTACGCGGCCGTCGGCGCCGCTGCACGCGCCTCGCTCGGCGCGGCGGTCACCCTGCTGGACCAGGCCGCCGCACGCGGGCTGGACGTGGGAGAGCTGCGTACCGCGCAGGCCGGGCGGCTGCGCGACGCCGAGGCCTTCGCTGCTGCGTACGGCCGGTACTGCTGGCCGACTGATGGACTCGACGGCATACGACTGGCGCCGTTCCAGATCCTCGCCGCCGAGGGATCGGTGCACGCGGTGCGCGACCACGGGTGGCACCTGGAGCGGCTCGACCGGCTATGCGCCGCCGACCCGCAGTTCTTCCACCCCACCGACCGCCGCGTCGTCGAGCTCGAAGACGAGGCGCAGGTCGCCGAGGCCACCGCGTGGTGGGAGCGGATGACCGCGGACGGCGGCGAGGGCATGGTGGTCAAGCCGTTCGAGGCGCTGGTGCGCGAAGGGCGCCGGATCGTGCAGCCCGGGGTGAAGTGCCGCGGTCCGGAGTACCTGCGGATCATCTACGGACCCGAATACCTCGAGCCGCGCAACCTGGCCCGGCTGCGCAAGCGCTTCCTCGGCCGAAAGCAGTCCCTCGCGCTGCGCGAGTACGCCCTCGGGCTGGAGGCCCTGGAGCGGTTCGTTGCGCGCGAGCCGCTGTACCGGGTGCACGAGAGCGTGTTCGCGGTCCTGGCGCTGGAATCAGAGCCCGTCGACCCGCGGTTGTGAGCGCTTAGGTCTGCCGGCCGGTCATATGGGCGGTCGCGGCACTAGGTACCACTGCGCAGAAAAACGCGCAGACTCTCGCGCGCGATTCTTGCCGGTTCTTGCCGCTTGGCGATCGTGACCAGGCAAAATGCCGGGCAGTCACAGTTCAGTCAGTACGCTGACTCGGAGTCGTATCGTGACGGGTGGGCCGGGGAATCCGGCGTCGCTGGCACCGGCAGCAATCCGCTGGGGAGGCGGGCCGGTGCCGATCAAGGGGAGAGATCAATGGACGGCCGTATACCTGTATACCTGTACGCCGAGGACCCGATCACGCGGGCCGGCCTGGCCACCGCGCTGCGCAGCGGCTCGGAGTTCACGCTGGTGGACGGGTCGCCGGAGGCGCCCGCCACCGTCGCGGTCTTCGCCGTGGACAGCCCGGACCAGCGCACCCTGGACCTGGTGCGGGCCACCCGCGCCCGCACCCGGGCCAGCGTGATCCTGGTGGTGGCCTCGCTCACCGACGAGAACCTGCTCGCGGTGGTCGAGTCGGGGGTCTGCTCGGTGCTCTGGCGCCGGGAGGCCACTGCGACCTGGCTGGGCGAGGCCGTGCGCAAGGCCGCGGCCGACGAGGCGGTGCTGCCGCCCGACCTGCTCAACCGGATGCTCAAGCAGGTCACCAGGCTGCAGCAGCACGTGCTGCAGCCGCGCGGCCTCGGGCTCACCGGCCTGTCCGGCCGCGAGCGGGACGTGCTGCGGCTCGCCGCGGACGGCTTCGACACCGAGGAGATCGCCGTCAAACTCGCCTACTCGAAGCGCACCGTCACCAGCGTGCTGCACGACGTGGTGACCCGCTACCAGCTGCGAAACCGGGCCCACGCGATCGCCTACGCCATCCGCGAGGGCCTGATCTAGTGCGGCTGCTCATGCCGCAGCACTAAGCACAGCGCTGAACAGCACCAAGTCGTCCGGGTTCTGCTCGGGTCGGCTGCGGGGGCCGGGGCCCGCAGACCGCCCGTCAGACCGGACCGGCGGCTCCGTCGCGCGTGGCGCCCGGCGCGACGGAGACTCGCTCGGTCTCAGGGTTCGGATCCAGGCCGAGATCCGCCGCGGTGCGGCCGGGGATCAGCCCGAGGACCCGGCGGGCCTGCCGCTCCACCAGCCGCGAGCCGATCTGCCGGCCCATCGCGAGCGCGTCCTGGACCGCGAGGACGGCCTCGTCCGCGTTGCCGAGCCGGGCGTGCGAATCGGCGAGGCCGAGCAGGTGCAGGGCGCGCTGCCTCGGGTCGTCGATCCGGCGGTCCAGCGCCACCGCCTCCCGGTGCAGCTCCAGCCCGGCCTCGGCGTGGCCGAGCCTGACCCGGATCGTGGCCAGGGTGGTCAGCGTGCTGCCCTCGGCCCGTTCGTCCCCCGCCTCCCGCACCAGGGCCAGCGCGGTCTCGGCCAGTTCGCGGGCCCGCGGCAGGTCGCCCGCGTCCCGGCTCATCTCGGCCAGCACGCGCAGCGTGTCCCCCCGATTGCCCAGGTCCGCGGTCTCCTCGTGCAGTGCCAGCGCCTCGTTGATCAGTCGCAGGACCCGATCATGGCACTCCTGCACGGCCGGACCGCTCAGGTCGTGCCCGCGTTCCAGGTGCGCCACCGCCAGGTTGGCCAGGGTGACCGCCTCTCCGGCCCGCCGCCCGGCCTGCCGGTGCAGGACCAGCGCCTCCTCCAGGCAGTCCACGGTCTGGTCGATCCTCGCGCTGATCCAGTGCGTGCCGGCCAGGTTGTTGATCGCGACGGCCCGGCACTGGATCCAGCCGGCCCGCTGGGCCAGCGCGGCGGAACGCTCGTAGTGCCCGGCCGCCTCGTCGAAGCGGCACCGCAGGTTCTCCGCCATCCCGAGGTGCAACTCGGCGGCGGCCTGGGCGGTCAGGTCTCCCCCGGCGCGGGCGGCGGAGAGCGCGGCCTCGGCGACGACCCGCCAGTCGACCGCGTTCGAGCGCAGCATGAAGTAGCCGTTGAACAGTGCGGCCAGCTCCCAGGCGGCCCGGTGGTGGTCGTACTCGGCGAGGTGGACCACCAGCGCGACCAGGTTCGCCCGCTCGGTCTCCAGCCAGGCCAGCGCGGCGGGCGCGTCCCGCGGCGGATCCACGGCCGCCGCCGCCAGCGCGGGGGCGTCGAGCTCCGGAGACAACAGCAGGTTGTGATAGAGCAGCACCGCGGCGGCGGCGGTCCGGGCCCGGTAGTCCTCTGCGAGGCGCACGGTCGCGGCGCGGCGGGCCGCGGTGTCCAGCTCGGCCTCGGCCAGCTCGGCGGCGTAGAGCCGGAGCAGGTCGTGCAGGACGTAGCGGCCGGGCTGGTGCTCGTCCACGAGGTGCCGGCTGGTCAGCCGGACCAGGATCCGCTCGGCCTCGGCCGGTCCGGTCTCGGCCAGCGCGGCGGCCGAGGCGGCGGTGAAATCGGGCAGGCCGACCAGGCCGAGCAGCTGGAACATGCGCCGCTCGGCGGCCGGCAGGGCGTCGCAGGACAGTTCGAAGGTGACCCGCACGGCGGTGTCCGCGTCGCCGTCGACCGAGAGCGCGGCCAGCCGGTCGCCGGTGGCCAGCTTCGCGACGTAGTCGGCGATCCGGTACCGGGGCCGGGCCGCCAGGTTGGCCGCGGCGATCCGCAGCGCCAACGGCAGGTGGGCGCACAGCCGGGCCAGCCCGGTCACCGCCTCCGGCTCGGCCCCGGCCCGCGCCCCGCCGAGCATGTTCTCCAGCAGTTCGGCGGACTCGCCCGGCGGCAGCGCGTCGAGGGAGAGCAGCTGCGCGCCGTCCCGGGCGATCAGCCCGGTCAGCAGGTCGCGGCTGGTCACCACGGCCGAGGTGCCGGGCGCGGCCGGCAGCAGCGGACGCACCTGCTCCGCGCTGATCGCGTTGTCGAGCACCACCAGCACCCGCCTGCCGGACAGCCTGCTGCGATACATCGCAGCGGCCTGAGTCGGGTCGGTCGGGATCCGGCCGGCCGGCACGCCGAGGCCGAGCAGGAACCCGGCCAGCGCGTCGATCGGCCGCAGCGGGCCCTCGGTGCTGTGTCCGCGCAGGTTGACGTAGAGCTGGCCGTCCGGGTAGCGGTCGCGGACCCGGTACGCCCAGTGCACGGCGAGGGCGGTCTTGCCGACGCCGCCCATCCCGGTGATGGTGACGACCCGGGCCGGGCGGCGGTCCGCTCCCCCGTCGGCCAGCAAGGCGTTCAGGGTACGTATATCGGCGGCCCGGCCGGTGAACGCGGCGACGTCGATGGGCAGCTGGGCCGGAACCGGTGCGGCCGGTTCGGCGCCCGTGGACGTTCGGGTATCCGTGCCCTGTGATTCATTGCGCGACGCACGGTCCGGATCGGCAGCCGGCCGGGTGGCCACCGGAAGCTGTCCGCGCAGCACCCGCAGTTGCGCGGCCTGCAGCTCCGCGCCCGGAGTGACGCCGAGCTGCTCGTCCAGCAGCCGGCGTACCGCGGCGAACAGGCTCAGCGCCGCGGCCTGCTGCCCGTCGCCGGCCAGCGCCACCATCAGCTGCGCGGCCAGTCCCTCGTGCAGCGGCTCCTCGGCGCGCAGCTGCTGCAGCGGGCCGATCACCTGGTCGTAGCGGGCCAGGCCGAGCGCGACGTCCGCCCACTCCAGCAGGGTCGCGATCCGCCGCCGGGAGACGGCGACCACGGCGGGATGGCCGCGCAGCCGGACGTCCGCCCCGGCCAGCACCGGGCCGCGCCAGTACGACGCGGCCTCGTGGTAGAGCTGGAAGGCCGGTTCGGCCGCCCCGGCGGACCAGGCCTGCCGGGCCCGCCCGGCCAACTCCGCGGACCAGGACAGGTCCAGCTGGTCCGGCTCGATGTCCAGCCGGTAGCCGCCGGCCACGTGGCGCAGCACCCGGCCGGGCGCGCGCGGTCCGCGCTCCGGCTCGAGCAGCCGGCGCAGCTGGCCGACGTGGGTGTGCACCAGCTGGAGGCAGGTGCGCGGCGGATCCTCCTCCCACAGCACGTCGACGATCTCCTGCGCGCCGACCGTCTGCCGGGGCTGGACGGCGAGCAGGCCGAGCAGGTTGCGCTGCATCGCGGACGTGACTTCGACCGGGGCCGGACCGCGGTGCACCAGCAGCGGGCCGAGCACGCCGATCCGCAGCCGTGCGGAAGGCTCCGGACCGTTGGCGGCAGCCGGATCCGCGGCCCGCGGACCGGTTCCCGCGGCCGGGCCCGCTCCCGGCCCCGGGCCGCCGGCCGAGTCCAGCAGAACGCTGAGATCAGCGGTCGGCACGCCGAGCGCGGCGGCCAGCCGGTGGATGGAAGATGCGTGCGGACGATCGATCTCGCCCCGCTCCAGGTAACGCAGGGTACGGACGCTGATCCCGGCCTGCGCGGCCAGCTCCAGCTGGCTCAGCCCGGTGCGGATGCGCAGTCGGCGCAGCTGCTCGTGACCTGGGATTTCGGGGCCGGGAGGCGAGGTGCTCATGCCGTGGATCAGGCTCCGATCGCTCTCGCGCCCGTCCCCGGGCCGCCCGACTTCGCGCCGATACCGAGCGAATTCGAACCCGGATTCGACGACCCGACGTCGGCAGCAGGATACGCCGCGCGGAACCGGCCGTCATCGTGCGGGCCCTCGGTCGCGGTCCGCCGCCAGCAGACCCGAAAAGGCTTTGCAGCAAGAACCAATTCTTGGAGAAGGGGGGCTGACAGCCACGCCCGAACTGCGCTACTCTTTTTATTCCGCGCAGAGTAAATAGACCGAGTAATCGGCTATGTCTCCAACGTAGAAGGCAGGGAGGCGTCTTGTCAAGGGGAACGGACGAAATCGCTCGGGAGCAGGAATACGTGACGATGCTCTACGGCCGGCTCGACGACCTGCAGCGGCAGGTCTCGGGGCGGCTGGCCGACGTGCTGCTCGATGCCGGGGGCACCCCGCAGCACCGCACCGAGCGCGACGCCTTCGCGGCCGAACACACCGGCCGGACCGGGCGGCTGGCGGCGGCCGAGCACGGGCTCTGCTTCGGCCGGCTCGACCTGGCCGAGGGCGGGCGGCGCTACGTCGGCCGGATCGGCCTGCTGGACGAGGACTCGGACTACGAACCCCTGCTGGTGGACTGGCGCGCTCCGGCCGCCCGGCCGTTCTACGTCGCGACCGCGGCGGCCCCGGTCGGCGTGCGGCGCCGCCGCCATATCAGGACCCGCCTTCGCACCGTGGTGGGCCTGGACGACGACGCGCTCGACCTGGCCGCGCTCGACCCGGCGGGGGCCGACTCGGCCGGGGCCCCGCTCTCCGGCCTGGTCGGCGAGGGCGCGCTGCTCGCGGCGGTGACGGCGGGCCGGACCGGGCGGATGCGGGACGTGGTCGAGACAATCCAGGCCGAGCAGGACCACGCGATCCGCTCCGGGCTCGGCGGGGTGCTGGTCGTGCAGGGCGGCCCGGGCACCGGGAAGACCGCGGTCGCGCTGCACCGCGCCGCGTACCTGCTCTACACCCACCGCGAGCGGCTCTCCCGGCGCGGCGTGCTGATCGTCGGCCCGAACGCGACGTTCCTGCAATACATCTCACAGGTGCTCCCCGGGCTCGGCGAGACCGGGGCGGTGCTCGGCACGCTGGGCGAGCTGTTCCCGGGAGTGACCGCCCGGCGCGCCGAGCCGCCCGCGACCGCCGAGGTCAAGGGGCGGGCCGCGATGGCGCAGGTGGTCGCGGACGCGGTCCGGGAGCGGCAGCGGGTCCCGGACACGGCCCTCAAGATCGTGGTCGACCGCGAGGTGTACTGGCTGGACCGCACCACCTGCCTGCTCGCCCGCGAGCACGCCCGCCGCTCGCACCGGCCGCACAACCTGGCTCGCTCCGTCTTCGTCACACACGTGCTGGACGCACTGGCCGGCCAGGCGGTGGAGCGGCTGAACGAGGACCCGTTCGCCGAACTCACCCGCGAGCTCGCCGACCAGATCGCCCGGGACCTCGGCGAGCCGCTCGCCGCGCCGGTGGACCAGGAACTGTTGGACGCGGAAGACACCGCCGAGCTGCGCCGCGAACTGGCCGGGGAGCCGGCCGTGCACGCCGCACTGGACTCGCTGTGGCCCGAGCTGACCCCGCAACAGCTGCTCTCCGACCTGTACGCCTCGCCCGAACTGCTCGCCGCCGCCGCGCCGCAGTTCACCACGGCCGAGCGGAACGCGCTGCTGCGGGCGCCCGACGGCGGCTGGTCGGCGGCCGACGTGCCGCTGCTGGACGAGGCGGCCGAGTTGCTGGGCACGGTGAACCGCGACGCGGCCACCGCCGCTGCGAAGCTGAGGCAGGATCAGCTCGCCTACGCGCAGGGCGTGCTGGACATCGTGGCCGGCTCGCGCAGCATCGACCTGGAGGATCCGCGCGAGGAGATGACGACCGCCGGTGACCTGCTCGACGCCGAGCAGCTGATCGGGCGGCACGACGGCGGCGAGCAGCGGACCGTGGCCCAGCGGGCGGCCGCGGACCGGACCTGGACCTTCGGCCACGTGGTGGTGGACGAGGCGCAGGAACTGTCCGCGATGGCGTGGCGGCTGCTGCTGCGCCGCTGCCCGAGCCGGTCGATGACGGTGGTCGGGGACGTGGCGCAGACCGGCGACCCCGCCGGGACCGCCTCGTGGGCGCAGGCGTTGGAACCGTACGTGGGCGACCGGTGGCGGCTGGCCGAGCTGACCGTGAACTACCGCACCCCGGCCGAGGTGATGGCCCTGGCGGCGCAGGTGCTGGCCCGGATCGACCCGGGACTCCAGCCGCCGCGCTCGGTTCGGGAGTCGGGGGTGGAACCGTGGCGGGAGCGGGTCTTCGCCGAACGGTTCGCCGAGCGCCTGGGCGAGCTCGCGGCGCGTGAGCAGGAGGCGCTCGGGGACGGCCGGCTGGCGGTGATCGTACCGGCCGCCCGGGCCGACGAGCTCAGCGCGGCGATCCGGTCCGCGCTGCCGGAGGCCGGGTACGGCGAGGACCCGGATCTGGAGCGGCGCGCGGTGGTGTTGACGGTCCGCCAGGCCAAGGGGCTGGAGTTCGACACGGTGATCGTGGCCGACCCGGACCGGATCGTGGCCGACGCCCCGTGCGGGAACCGGGACCTGTACGTCGCGGTCACCCGGGCCACGCACCGGCTGGGGCTGCTGGAGCCGATCCCGACCAGCGGCCGGGTGTTCTGGCGGTTCGGCATCTTCTAGCCTGCCGGGCCGGGTCCGCGCCGTGGCGCAAGACCCCCCGCACGGAGGCTGGCGATCAACCGCTTTGTCGGTCAAGGTGGAGCAAGGGCCTCAACGCGGAGGAAGTGAGTGAAGTCATGAGGGTCAGGGACGTACTCACACACAAGGGAACCACCGTCGTCACCGTCCGCCCGGACGCGACCTGCCGGGATCTGCTGGCGATCCTGGCGCAGTACAACATCGGCGCGGTGGTCGTCTCCTCGGACGGACGCACCGTCAGCGGCATCGTCTCGGAACGCGACATCGTGCGCAGCCTGCACGACCTGGGAGCCGAGGTGCTCGACGGCCCGGTCTCCGAGATCGCCACGCTGCAGGTCGAGACCTGCGGCCCGGAGGACCCCCTCGACGAGCTGCGCGAGACGATGACCCTGCGCCGGATCCGGCACATCCCGGTGGTCGCGGACGCCCGGCTGATCGGCATCGTCAGCATCGGCGACGTGGTCAAGAGCACCATCAGCCAACTGGAGAGCGAGCGCCAGCATCTGATCGACTACCTGCAGGGCTGATCGCGCGGTGCCCTCGGCGAAGGCGAAAGGCTAGGCGAAGACAGAGGCCGTAGCCGGGCGGCAGCGTGCATCATGGTGCTGTGCTGAGCAACGAAACCGTGCAGTTGCGGATCGAGGCGGTCGACCTGCCCGGGCGGACCTGTGCGCCCGGACCAGACTTCCCGGACGGCCTGCCCAACGTGCACGTCGCCGTCCAGCGCAAGGACCGCCCGGCCGAGCTGCTCGACCTGCATCCCGGCGACGCGCCCACGGCCGTGTGGACGCTGGAGTGCACGCCCACGCCGACCCCGGAGGGCGGGATCGGGCTGCGCGGTCCGTGCATCCAGAACCGGCTCGGCGGCCGGTTCGTCTACCTGTCCTGGGTGAACCTCGACCGGGACGGCCGCGCCACCATGTTCCGCCGGGCGAAGCTGATGCTCGACGCGGTCGGCCCCGAACTCCTCGGGGCGGCGCTGCGCTCCGGCCGTCTTACCGGACGGCTGCGCCTGACCGACGCCAAGGGGCACCCGCTGTGCGCCGCCGTCCGCCCGCCACTGATCGAGTGGACCGCTGATCACGTGGACCGCCGAGCCGGCCGGCCAGACCGCCGCGCACCCTCGGACAACCGGGGTACGCGGCGCCCTCGTCCTTGACGGCACCCTGCTTTACGGGTTTAATCACGATTCGAAATAAGCCCGGATGTCGGACCTGTGATCGCGAGTGCGCGGCGCGGTGCACAGTCCCGTCCGGTGCCGGTTTCGGGTCGTTCGGCGCGGCGGCCGGTGCCCCTGGACCACCCCCGGTCCAGCGGCCAGCACACCCGTGGAGGGGCTGAAGCCCCCCGCCCCGAAAGGCAGTGCCGACGATGGCCCGATGGCGCATGACCGCGCGTCGCAACAGCAATGATCCCAGTACTATGACGGACTCGGTCCGCAGCTCCCGCATCCGCGACCGACGCAGGCTGAGCGCGGCCCTCGCCGCCGCGACCCTCGCCGCCGGCCTCGGCGTCACGTGGGCCGGCAGCGCCCTGGCCGCCTCTCCCGTCAGCGCCGCCGTCTCCCCGGCGGCCACCACGACCGGAGCGATCACCGGATACCAGGGCCTGTGCCTGGACTCCCGCTCGGCAAGCAGCGCGGACGGCAACCCGATCCAGGTCTACACCTGCAACGGCACCGCCGCGCAGACCTGGACCTCCAACGGCAGCACCCTGCAGGTCCTCGGCAAGTGCCTCGACGTCACCGCCGCCGGCACCGCCAACGGAACCCTGGTCGACCTGTACACCTGCAACGGCACCGCCGCGCAGGTCTGGCAGGCCCAGTCCAACGGCGAACTGCTCAACCCGAACTCCGGCAAGTGCCTCGACGACACCGGCTTCGGAGCCTCCGGCACCCAGGTCCAGATCTGGGCCTGCGCCGCCAGCTCCAACCAGCAGTGGACCCTGCCGGCCTCGGGCTCCAGCCCGACCCCGAGCGCGAGCCCGACCGGCACCGGCGCAGGCGGCACCCCGAACTTCGGCTCCAACGTGCTGATCTTCGACCCGTCCATGTCGAGCTCGACGATCCAGAGCCAGATCAACTCGGTCTACAACTCGCAGCAGACCAGCGAGATGGGCACCGGACGCTACGCGCTGCTGTTCAAGCCGGGCACGTACAACGTCGACGTCCCGGTCGGCTTCTACACGCAGGTGCTCGGCCTCGGGCAGTCCCCGACGCAGACCAACATCACCGGCGGCGGCGTGCACGCGGATGCCAACTGGAACGGCGGCAATGCCACCATCAACTTCTGGCGCGACGCGGAGAACCTGACCACCTCGCCGTCCTCGGGCAACACCGTCTGGGCCACCTCGCAGGCCACCCCGGTGCGCCGGCTGGACGTCAACGGCTCGATGGCCCTCTCGCTCAACGGCTGGTCCTCCGGCGGCTTCATCAGCGACTCGGTGGTCACCGGCCAGGTGAACTCCGGCAGCCAGCAGCAGTACATCCTGCGCAACGACCAGTTCGGCAGCTGGACGGGTTCGAACTGGAACATGGTCTTCGTCGGCTCCACCGGCGTGCCCGGCCAGAGCTTCCCGACGTACACCACGGTCTCGAGCACGCCGACCATCTCGGAGAAGCCGTACCTGTACGTCGACTCCTCCGGCAACTACAACGTGTTCGTGCCCAGCAACCAGAGCAACAGGTCGGGCACCAGCTGGTCCAACGGCAACACCCCCGGCAGCTCGCTGCCGATCAGCTCGTTCTACCTGGCCCACCCCGGTGACAGCTCGGCCACGATCAACTCCGCGCTGGCCTCCGGCCAGAACCTGCTGTTCACCCCGGGCGTCTACAACCTCGACGGCACGATCAACGTCACCCGTCCGGACACCGTCGTGCTCGGCCTCGGCCTGGCCACGCTGGTCTCCGGCAACGGCACCAGCGCGCTGAACGTCGCGGACGTCAACGGAGTGCGCGTCGCAGGGCTCATCGTCGACGCCGGCTCCACCAACTCCTCGACGCTGATGCAGATCGGCCCGTCCGGGTCGAGCGCGAGCCACGCCTCCGACCCGACCGTGCTGTCCGACGTCTTCTTCCGGATCGGCGGCGCGACGGTCGGCCGGGCGACGCAGACGCTCCAGATCAACAGCGCCAACGTGATCGGCGACGACCTGTGGCTGTGGCGGGCCGACCACGGAAACGGCGGCACGGTCGGCTGGTCGACGAACACCGCGGCCAACGGGCTGGTGGTCAACGGTGCCAACGTGACCATGTACGGCCTGGCGGTCGAGCACTACCAACAGGTTCAGACCCAGTGGAACGGCAACGGTGGGAGGGACTACTTCTACCAGAGCGAGATGCCGTACGACGTGCCGAACCAGTCCTCGTGGATGAACGGCTCGACCAACGGCTACCCGTCCATCGCCGTGTCCAACTCCGTCAGCAGCTTCCAGGGCTACGGACTGGGCGTGTACTGCTACTTCAGCACCAACTCGTCGGTGAGCAGCGCCAACGCGTTCACCTCGCCGAACGTCTCCGGCGTCGGGTGGCACGACATGGTCACCGTCTCGCTCGGCGGCGTCGGCACCATCAGCCACATCATCAACGGCACCGGTGGGACCGTGAACTCCGGCAACACCGTGGCCGACCTGACCACCTATCCGTAGGAATCCGCCAAGGAGTCCTGCGCCGACTGATGCCCCGCCTGCTCCCGGAGTCGCCGACTCCGGGAGCAGGCGGGGCGGTGGCGCAATCCCCCGCGTAAACCCCTCCGGACCCCGTCCGTAAACCCCAGGGTTGACGCCCGGACCAACCCACGGGCCAACCCTGCGGCCGACGATCGCGCGCAGCCCCGGCGGCATGCTCTGAGCATGTCGATCACCGATTACCTCATCGCCGCAATCCTCGCCCTGCTGGTGGTCCCGCAGATCCGCGGGACCCGGCTCACCCTGCGCAGCGCGATCCGCCCGGTCGTCCTCGTCGGCGCGGCGGCCGCCTACTACCTCAAGGCCTTCCCGACCGGCGGGCACGACGTCCTGCTCTACGTCGCGTGCGTCGCCGTAGGAACGCTGCTGGGCCTCGGCTGCGCGCTGACCACCCGGCTCACCCGGGACGGCGACGGCGTCGCGATCGCCAAGGCCGGGGTGGTCGCGGCCGTGCTCTGGATCGTCGGGATGCTCTCGCGCACCGGCTTCGAATACGCGGCGACGCACAGCGGCGCGCACGCCATCGCCGACTTCAGCCGCAGCAACCAGATCACCGGTTCGAGCGCCTGGACCTCGGCCCTGCTGCTGATGGCGCTCGCGCAGGTGCTCAGCCGCCTGGTGGCCCTGCGGGTGCGGGCCCACCTGAGCTCCGACCGCAGCCCCGCCCTCGCCCAGGCGTGACCGCGTGACCACCGGCCCGGCGCCGACTCCGAGATGGAGCCGCCCGTCGACCCGACCAGAGACCCGGACCCGCAGCCGCGGGGCCGGGTCGCCGGCGATCGTCAGCCCGACGGGTCTCACTGCGCCACGCGGCGTCCGCGCCCCTATTCTTCAGTCCATGACCGACTCTCCCACCGGCGTACCGCCCGAGCTCAGCGCCCGGATGGCCGTGGCGGTGGCGGGCGCGCAGGACCGGCGGGACCGCTCGAGCGCCCGGATGCGGCCGGTGCTGTGGCTGGTCCTGGTCACCATCGCGGTCGCGTCGCTGCGCGGCGATCCGAGTCCGGGCTGGACCGGCGTGCACCTGGGCGTGACGATCGCCCTGGCCGGCTGCCTGGTGACGATGGGCGTCGCCGCAGCGGGCCGCTGGCCGCTGGAGACGCGCCTGCAGAGCGCCGCACTGGCGATCTCGGTCGGCGGCTTCGGCATCGCCCTGGCCGCATTGCAGCCGACCGGCATCTCGACGGTCGTCGCGTCCACGGCCGTGCTGATCGCCTTCCTGCTTCAGCAGCCGCTGCCCGCCACGGTGATCGGCGGCGCGGTGACCGCCGGCCTGCTCACGGTGACCCTGGTTCACACGCACCTGCAGTACGTGAACGCGGCCACCCAGCTGCTGTTCTGCGCCGTGCTCGCGGTCATGGCGATCAGCATGCGCCTGGCGTCGCAGAACCAGGACCGCGCCGAGCTGCTGCTGGCCCAGCTCCAGGACGCCCGCGACGCCGAGGCGCAGGCGGCGGCGCTGGCCGAACGGACCCGGATCGCGCAGGAGTTGCACGACGTGCTGGCGCAGTCCCTCTCCGGCCTGGCGATCCAGCTGGAGGCGGCCCGGCGGCTGGCCCGGCGCGACCGGGTCGGGGACGAGCTCCAGCAGCTGCTGGAGCGCTCCGGGAAGCTGGTCAAGGAGGGGCTGTCCGACGCACGACGCGCGGTCGGCGCGCTGCGCGGCGACCGGCTGCCGTCGCTGGACCGGCTGCCGGAGCTGGTCGAGCGGTACCGCTGCGACCTGGAGCTGGATGCGAGGCTGACGGTGGCCGGGCCGCTGCGCGAGCTGCCGGGTGAGGCCGGGCTCGCGCTGTTCCGCGGCGCGCAGGAGGCGCTGACGAACGCCGCGCGCTACGCCCGTGGCTCGCAGACCCTTGTCACGCTGTGCTACGAGCCGGGGGCCACCGTGCTGACGGTGGAGGACCGGCGCACTGAACCGGGCCCCGCGTCCGCCCCGCCGGTCACCGGATCGGGCCTCGGGCTCACCGGGATGCGTGAACGGCTGGCCGAGGTCGGCGGCAGGGCCACGGCGGGACCGACCGGGCAGGGCTGGATCGTGCGAATGGAGATTCCGGCATGACCGGGGACGCGAAGATCAGGGTCCTGATCGCGGACGACCAGCGGGTGGTGCGCGAAGGCCTGGTGCTGCTGATCGGGATGCTGGACGGGATCGAGGTGGTCGGGGCGGCCCGGGACGGTGCGGAGGCGGTCCGGATGGCCGAGGAGCTGCGACCCGACCTGGTGCTGATGGACCTGAACATGCCGGTGCTCGACGGCACGGCGGCCACCGCGGCGCTGCGCGAGCGGATGCCGCAGTGCCCGGTGCTCGTGCTGACGACGTACGCGGACGACGACTCGGTCTTCCCGGCGCTGCGGGCCGGCGCGCGCGGATACCTGACCAAGGACGCCGACGGCGACCAGGTCGAGGCCGCGATCCGCAACCTGCACGGCGGACGCACCTGGCTCGACCCGATCATCCAGGAGCGCCTCGTCGCCGCGGTGCGGGACGGCGGCCCGAGCACACCGCAGCCCCCTGCGGATCACGACCGGCTCCCGACGCACCCGCAGGCGCAACAGCCGCCCGACGGCCTCACCCCGCGCGAGGCCGAGGTGCTGACCCTGATCGCCGAGGGCCTGACCAACTCCCAGATCTGCGCCCGGCTGGTGGTCAGCCAGGCGACGGTCAAGACGCACGTCAACCGGATCTTCGCGAAGATCGGCGTGCACGATCGCGCGCAGGCGGTCCGGTACGCGTACCGCAACAACCTGGCCGGGCACGGCTGAGCCGGAGCGGTTCGGCGCTCGCGGCTGAACGCTGCGCCCGGCCTCGAGTCCCGCCCCGCCGTGCCGCCTTCACGGCCTCCCGCAGGTCCCTTCTCAATGCCGTCGCGGTCACCCAACCCGCATCTTGACAGCCGCCGCTTGCGCGAGCACTCTCTCGGAGAGCGCTCTCCCAAGCGTATCCGCGACCTCACACCCAACGGCGGGAAGAGTTATGCGCCATACCCACGTACAACATGCCCAAGAAGAACAACGAGGACCCGGACGGCAACGGCGCCAGTCCCGCGCTCGTGCCCTGATCGCAGCGGCCGTAGTCACCCTCGTGACGGCCGGTCTGCTGACCGCCATGTCCGTCGAGGCGCACGCCGCCCCGGCGCTCCTGTCACAGGGCAAGACCGCAACCGCGTCGTCCGCCGAGAACGCGACCTTCCCGGCCTCCGCGGCGGTCGACGGCAACACCGGCACCCGCTGGTCCTCCGCCTTCAGCGACCCGCAGTGGCTGCAGGTCGACCTCGGGGCCACCGCCTCGATCAGCCAGGTGGTGCTCCAGTGGGAGACCGCCTACGCGACCGGCTTCCAGATCCAGACCTCGAACGACGCCGCCACCTGGACGTCGATCTACTCCACCACCACCGGCACCGGCGGCGTGCAAACCCTCAACATCACCGGCAGCGGCCGCTACATCCGGATGTACGGCACCACCCGAGCTACCGCATACGGTTACTCGCTCTGGGAATTCCAGGTCTACGGCACCCTCGGCAGCAGCGGCAGTTGCGGCACCACCAGCGCCGCGCTGAAC